>CAFBQM010000006.1_pt1 | contig 36729 bp, 39 predicted proteins | sample 7269981 | NCBI WGS metagenome assembly CAFBQM01 (sample SAMEA6814182, study PRJEB35770) | uncultured Actinomycetes bacterium | biome: Freshwater; feature: Freshwater reservoir; material: water | place: Czech Republic | collected 2016-11-09 | depth 30m m
GATAGAAATAGCCCACCACCGCAACTGCCTAAGGAGATCGTAGAAAAAACTGCACTTCGTTATGAGGAAGCTTTTTATCGTTTAACTGGCAGCACGTTCTAATCAAGGGAGAATATGACAATGGCAAAGATCGTGGTTGATGTGATGTTAAAACCAGAGATTCTTGATCCGCAAGGCAATGCTGTGGCATCTGCGCTGCCTCGACTTGGATTCTCCTTTGCCAAATCAGTCCGACAAGGCAAGCGCTTTGAAATCGAAGTGGAAGGCGAGCCAACTGCTGATCAGTTAGCACAAGTTGAAAAAGCAGCCGAAGTTTTGCTTTCTAATCCAGTTATCGAAAACTTTGTTGTGAGAGTGGAAAAGTAATGCGCGTTGGTGTCATAACTTTTCCTGGAACTCTAGATGATCGTGATGCCGCGCGTGCAGTTGTTGCCGGTGGATCAGAGGCAGTATCGCTGTGGCATGCCGATGCCGATCTCAAAAATGTAGATGCTGTTATTTTGCCCGGTGGATTTTCCTATGGGGATTATCTTCGCTGTGGAGCAATTTCTCGCTTTGCTCCAGTGATGAGTTTAGTAATTGAAGCTGCAGGCAAAGGAATGCCAGTCTTAGGAATCTGCAATGGTTTTCAAGTTTTGTGCGAATCACATTTATTACCTGGGGCCCTTACTCGTAACTCTGATCTCCACTTCTTATGTCGAGATCAAGAGATTGAAATAGTAAATAACACAACTGCCTGGACTTCTTCATATAAAAGCGGAGAAAAGATTGTAATTCCACTAAAAAATGGCGAAGGTTCTTTTCAATGCGATGACAACACCCTTGCCCAACTTGAAGGTGAAGGACGTGTCATCGCTCGATATGTTGGCCAAAACCCCAATGGATCAAGGAATTTGATCGCTGGAATAACTAATGCGCGCGGCAATGTTGTTGGTCTGATGCCACACCCTGAGCATGCGATTAATGAACTTACTGGCCCATCTGCACAAGGCCTTGGCTTCTTTACATCGATATTAAATGCGATGGTGAAATAATGTCACTTGATACCGTTTCAATTGCGCAATCAACTCCAGATAACGTACAGCCCTTTGCAGAACTCGGCCTAAAGCCCGATGAGTATGCACGCATTAAGGAAATCTTAGGTCGACGCCCAACTTCATCGGAATTAGCAATGTATTCAGTGATGTGGTCTGAACACTGTTCATATAAATCATCAAAGGTACATTTAAAGCAGTTCGGCGACAAAGCTCCAAAATCTGATGCATTGCTAGTCGGTATTGGTGAAAATGCAGGAGTTGTAGATGTTGGTCAAGGTTATGCCGTAACTTTTAAAATTGAATCACACAACCACCCATCTTTCATCGAGCCGTATCAAGGCGCAGCTACAGGTGTTGGCGGAATCGTGCGCGATATTTTGACGATGGGTGCACGACCAATAGCAGTCATGAATCCTTTGCGATTTGGGCCGGCCGATGCAGCAGATACAAGGCGCGTACTTCCGGGAATTGTTGCTGGAGTTGGCGGATATGGAAACTGCCTTGGTTTACCAAATATCGGTGGCGAAGTTGTTTTTGATGAAACTTATATTGGCAATCCATTAGTAAATGCTTTATGCGTTGGCGTAATGAAGCACGGCGATATTAAGTTAGCTAAAGCTGCAGGTGCTGGAAATCTTGTAGTTTTATACGGTGCTAAAACCGGTGGTGATGGAATCGGTGGTGTATCAGTTCTAGCTTCTGAAACATTTGGTTCTGGCGGATCTACAAAGCGTCCAAGTGTTCAAGTAGGAGATCCATTTGTTGAAAAGGTTTTGATCGAATGTTCGCTAGAAATTTTTGCGGAAGATCTCGTTGTGGGAATTCAAGACCTTGGCGGGGCTGGCTTATCGTGTGCAACAAGCGAGCTTGCCTCTGGTGGTAGCGGCGGTATGCAGGTAGCCCTGGATAAAGTCCCGCTTCGCGATCCATCGCTTTCGCCTGAAGAAATCTTGATGTCAGAATCGCAAGAGCGTATGTGCGCAATTGTTGAACCGAGCAAGATTGGCCGCTTTTTAGAAATCTGCAAGAAGTGGGATGTCACAGTAACTGTTATCGGTGAAGTCACTGATGGCGATCGACTTGAAATTACATGGAACGGCGAAGTTATTGTCAATGTGCCACCACGCACTGTGGCCCATGAAGGACCGGTCTATAACCGCCCCATGGCACAACCCGCATATATTGATGAAGTTAATTCCCAAAAAGTAAATGTTCCAATGCCCAATAGTGCAGCTGAAATTAAAGCGGCAGTATTAAAACTTGCTGGAGCTCCAAACTTGGCCGATAAATCGTGGGTCACGGCTCAATACGATAAATATGTTCAGGGAAATACTATTCAAGCTCAACCTGATGATTCTGGAATGGTTCGCCTAGATGAGACAACTAACTTGGGCGTTGCAATTTCAACTGATGCAAATGCTAACTGGTCATATTTAAATCCTTATCAAGGTGCAAAGTTGGCATTAGCTGAAGCTGCTCGAAATATTGCAACTGCTGGTGCTAGACCACTTGCAGTAACAAATTGCCTTAACTTCGGTTCTCCCGAAGATCCAGGAGTAATGTGGCAGTTTGCCGAATCTGTTCGTGGATTAGCTGATGGTTGTTTAGAAATGGGCCTTCCTGTAACAGGTGGCAATGTTTCTTTTTATAATCAAACTGGCTCAGTAGCAATCTTGCCAACACCAGTCATTGGTGTACTTGGCGTCATTCAAGATGTACGAACCCGTACACCTATGAGTTTTACATCTGCAGGGCTTGAGCTTTATTTGCTTGGTCAAACACAGGAAGATCTTGCGGGCAGCGAATGGGCTTTCTTACATGGCCAACGCGTTGGTCAATCGCCAACAGCTGATTTAGCCCGTGAAATGCGGCTTATCGAGCTACTACTAGAAGGAAACGCTTTCTTTAACGCCGCCCATGATTTGAGCCAGGGAGGATTATCTGCAGGCTTAACTGAAATGGTGTTGCGTCATAACGTTGGCGCAGTCATTTCGCTTAGTAATCCGGCAGTAGATCTATTAAGTGAAACCCCAGGCCGCGTCATTGTTGCTATCGAATCAAACAAAACTTCTCAGTTGCAGGCTTTAGCAACTAAATACTCCATCGAAATTTCAAAGCTTGGAACCACCGGGGGAGATTCACTTACTATTAATGAGTCCATCATTTCCCTAAGTGAACTTCGTGAAGTTCACACATCAACATTCCCACGGTTGTTTGGATAATAGCAATGCGCGATCAAGAGGTCCTAGAGGAAGTGAAACGCACGCTTGCGCTTTTAACTGCTAAAGCTCCTGGCCGTGCAATTGAAGTCCGGATTCCACCGTATGCCGCAGTGCAATGCGGTGACGGGCCAACACATACTCGCGGGACTCCTGCAAATGTAATTGAGATGAACGCAGCGACTTGGTTGGCATTAGCCAGCGGTGAAATCATTTGGATAGATGCATTAAATAACGGCGACATAATCGCTTCAGGGGTTCGCGCCGATCTTTCAGAGTATTTACCAATTAGGATTCAAGCATGAGACGCCCCGACGGCTTACTTAATCACAACGTCTTAGGTGAAGACAAAGGCCCTCAAGATGCTTGTGGAGTTTTTGGTGTGTGGGCCCCGGGCGAAGAAGTCGCAAAGTTAACTTTTTATGGGCTGTATGCATTACAACATCGCGGAACTGAATCAGCAGGAATTGCTACTAGTGATGGCAGCAGAATTCTTGTTTATAAAGATATGGGTTTAGTTTCACAAGTCTTTACTGAAAGTGATTTAGCTACTTTGCCTGGAAATCTAGCGATTGGTCATTGCCGATACAGCACCACAGGGTCAAGCACGTGGGTTAACGCCCAGCCAACTTTGCGCCCAACCAAGTACGGAACACTGGCTTTGGCGCACAATGGCAACCTCACAAATACTGGCGACTTAGCTGAACTAGTTCAAAAACTAGAGCCAAGTACTGGGCGTGAAGGTGGAGCTACGACTGATACTGAAATCATGACTGCTCTCATCTCATTGCAAAATGAAAAAAATGTTGAAGCCAGCGCAATGACAGTATTGCCACAACTTGAAGGTGCGTTCTCTCTTGTCTTCATGGATGAAAATACTTTATATGCAACCCGCGATCGCCATGGTGTTCGACCATTAGTTTTAGGAAAGCTAGAAAACGGATGGGTAGTTGCATCAGAGTCAGCTGCGTTAGATATCGTTGGTGCAGCATTTGTGCGCGAAATAGAACCTGGAGAATTTGTTGCCATCGACGCCAATGGAGTTCGCTCTAATCGTTGGGCAGTTGCAGAACCCAAGGGCTGTCTTTTTGAATATGTTTATTTGGCACGACCAGATACAACAATTGCTGGCCAAGGAATTCATGCAACACGTGTTCGTATTGGTGAGAGATTGGCTAAGGAAGCACCAGTTGAAGCAGATCTCGTTATCCCAGTACCAGAATCTGGAACCCCTGCCGCGATTGGTTATGCAAAAGGCTCAGGTATCCCATTTGGGATGGGATTAGTTAAAAACTCATACGTTGGTCGAACATTTATTCAACCGTCCCAAACAATTCGCCAACTAGGTATTCGTTTAAAGCTCAATCCACTTCGTGAAATAATTGAAGGTAAGCGGATTGTGGTTGTTGATGACTCAATAGTTCGAGGAAACACACAACGCGCGATAGTTCGAATGTTGCGTGAGGCTGGAGCTCGAGAGATTCATGTGCGTATTTCATCACCACCAGTTAAGTGGCCATGTTTTTATGGAATCGACTTTGCAACACGTGCCGAACTAGTTGCAAGCGGATTAGAAGTTGAAGAGATTCGCCGTTCTATTGGTGCCGATTCCTTGGGATATGTATCTCTTGAAGGTTTAATTGAATCAACCCAAGTTGATGAAAATAAGCTATGCGGGGCTTGCTTTACTGGAACGTATCCCATTCGAATCCCAGCTGATATGTCTGAGGGCAAGATGCGTCTTGAAATCACCGAAGTTCATGGTCACTAAATGAGTACGTATAAAGCCGCTGGCGTAGATATCGATGCAGGAGATCGCGCAGTTGAATTAATGAAAGCTTCAATTACTAAGGCGTCACGTCCAGAAGTAATGGGTGGAATTGGTGGGTTTGCTGGACTGTTCGACGCAAGCGCCTTAAAGAATATGAAAAAACCTTTGCTAGCAACATCAACCGATGGTGTTGGAACTAAAACCGAGATTGCTCGTGCCCTTGGTAAATACGACACTATCGGCGAAGATTTAGTAGCAATGGTTGTAGATGATTTAGTTGTATGTGGAGCAGAACCATTATTTATGACGGATTACATTGCCGTCGGAAAAGTTATTCCAGAACGTATTGCCGAAATTGTGGCAGGAATTGCACGCGGTTGTGAAAAAGCAGGGACTGCTTTAATTGGCGGAGAAACTGCAGAACACCCAGGTTTGTTGGAAGATGATGAGTTTGATGTTGCAGGTGCAGCAACTGGCGTTGTTGATGCTCATTTGCAGCTAGGTGCACATCTTGTTCAAGAAGGTGATGTGTTAATTGCAATGCCCTCAAGCGGTTTTCATGCTAATGGTTTTTCATTAGTTCGCCACATTATAAAAACTGCCAAACTTTCACTTGATGCCTACGTGAGCGAATACGGGAAAACTTCCGGTGAAGTATTTTTAACACCAACTGAAATTTATGCCTTGGATTGCTTGGCGTTAATTAAATCAATGCAAGGAAAGCTGCGTGGTTTTTCACATATTACTGGCGGCGGAATTGCAGAAAATACTGCGCGCGTTATTCCTGAACATTTAACTGCTATTTATGATCGCGCCACATGGTCGCTACCAATTGAGATGGAGTATTTGTCTACAGTTGGTGCAGTGCCGCAGGCCGATATGGAGCGCACCTGGAACTGCGGCATCGGGATGACGGCGATCATCTCGGCTGATTCTGCCGATTTAGCCCTTCGATCTCTGGCTGCCCGGGGAATGAAAGCGTGGGTCGCAGGCGTTGTAGAGGCTAGGAAGGCCTCCGATTCACGCTCAACTTTGGAAGGCACCTACAGAGCGCGATAACCTTCGCCTCTGACGAACACGCAAAAAGTTAAGGAGCTCGCATATGGGTCGCGGCCGAGCCAAAGCAAAACAGACCAAAGTTGCTCGTGATTTGAAATATAACTCACAAGATATGGATTTAGATCGTCTTGCGAAAGAACTTCACGGCGATGTTGAACCTTCACGCAATCGGGATGACGATGATCCTTTTGCCGAAGGCAATTTCATTCCACGTGCGTGAGACCTACACCGTACGTCGCTTCACTGAGAGTGTACGAACCACTTTCAGCATTTGATCCTGCTGATCGTTTACGTTGGCAATCTCTTGACATTAGTGATCAGAGTTATTTAAAAGAAGAATCCTTTGCGTTGCAACGTACCGTTGTCCCCGAACCTCCTGCTGGGCGTCCTGACGGTGTGCATATTTTAGATATCGACGGTGAACGCTATGTTGCACCATGGTCAACAGCTACACGTTGTTGGGCAGCGTTAGATAATTTTAAGGATTCATTGCCAAGTAGCGTTGTTCCATATTTTGTTTCACCTGCAATGGAAGAAGTCATAACAGCAGGTGTTGATTTACTTGAAGATAAAGTTCCACATATTTTAAATGAAACGTGGGTAATTCCTCCACGTTGGTTCCTGCTTTTTATGCCTGAAGAACGCACACGCGGTGAAAATATAAACGGACTGTTCACTAAAGCACAGGCAACAATTGCAAATGCCAAAGCCCGAGCAGAAGTTGCTCACCAAACTGTTGTAAGCGCATTTGGTGAAGGTCCAGTAGAACAAGATCTAGAAAACTTAATTGGATGGCTAGAAATGTTTCATCCAAAGTCATATGTTGAATTAGATTACGGCGGCCTTGCGCTGTATTTAGATAAAGCGTTGCGCGATAACGATGAAGATGGCTTACCAGCGGATACTTCAATAGAAGACGTTTTGCATTCACTCTCTGGTCTTGCCGCCGCCGACGGACTTATGGCTGGCCAGGGTTATGAACGGCTCATGTCACGTTGGCGCAGGGTTCAAGCCCTGGAATCAGCTAATTAATTCACCACATTCATATTGCATATAGGCCTTTTAGTCGCGATACTTCACCACAATACGGAGCAATTCGGACACCGTTAAGCTTTGATGGAAGGGGAAGAGATGACGCGCTTGCCTGATGCTGAAAACCTACTTACCCCTAAAGAGGTCGCTGCACGTTTTCATGTGAACCCTAAAACAGTTACTCGATGGGCAAAAGCAGGCAAGCTCACCGCGATTCGCACCTTAGGTGGCCATCGTCGATATCGTGAATCTGAAGTTTTAGAGCGCTTGCGTGAGTACAAAGAGAGTTCAAGTTAACTAGTAAGGTTCTCTCATGGCCGATAAGAATGATGACATGAAAGCAAGAATGCTTGCTGCCCTTGAAGCAAAGAAAAATAAACCAGGCGCTCCAGGTACACAGTCACATGCCGAATCTGGATCAAAGATTCGCGGCGGACAACGCAGTGGAGGAGCTCCACAAGTTCAGCGCAAGGCCGGGCCATCAGGTTCTGGCTCTGCTGGCTAGAACTAAAGCAAACCGCGACGCTTCAACAGCGGCTCGATCTTTGAATCACGCCCACGGAAATTGCGGAACATCTGCATTGAATCAATTGATCCACCGCGTCCAAGCAGTGTGTTTCTAAAGTGTTCACCGTTCTTACGAGTTAAACCACCGTTTTCTTTGAACCAATCAACAGTGTCAGCATCTAAGACTTCAGACCAGACATAACCGTAATAACCAGCAGAGTAACCGCCGGCAAAGATGTGCGAGAAGTATGTAGATCTGTAGCGGGTTGGGACTGGCGCAAACTCAAGTCCGTAGTCCTTTATTGCTTGGGCTTCAAAGGCTTCTACATCAGTAACTTTTGCCGCCTCTTGGGTATTCAATGAGTGCCACGCTAAATCAAGAATTGCTGCAGCTAAGTAACTAGTCGTCGCATGACCTTCATTAAATGTTGACGCAGCTTTCAAGTTATCAATCCACTCTTGTGGCAATTTCTCGCCAGTTTCATAATGGCGCGCATAATTTTCAACTACTTCTGGCCATAAGATCCACATCTCATTGACCTGTGATGGGAATTCAACAAAGTCGCGCTGAACGCTTGTGCCGGATACACGAGGATATTTAACTTGCGAAAGCAATCCATGGAGTGCATGACCAAACTCATGGAACAACGTCGTTGTTTCATCGAATGTCAGCAAAGTTGGTTTACCTGCTGGAGGTTTAGGAATATTAAGGTTATTTACAACCACCGGGAGTTGATTAAAGAGGAAGTTTTGATCGACCAGATTATTCATCCATGCACCACCACGCTTTGAATCGCGTGTGTAGAAATCCCCAATGAATAGGCCAAGCTTTGAGCCGTCTTCATTGCTGACTTCAAAAGCACGTGCTTCTGGATGGTAGGTAACCAAATCAGGACGTTCTTTGAAAGTAATCCCAAAAAGTTTATTGGCAGCAAAAAAGATTCCATTAACTAAAACGGATTCCAGTTCAAAATAAGGGCGCATCTTGCTGGTATCGATGTTGTATTTTTCAAGACGAACTTGTTCGGTATAAAAGCCCCAATCCCAACTTTGGATATCAGTTCCAGCTGATTTCTTGAGATCTTCGGCTTCAGCTTTGGCGTTACGAACAGCAGCAGGTGCAATTTTACGAAGCATTGCATGCACATTGTCTGGATGTTCGGCAGTCTGCACCGCAATAACGTGCTCGGCATGAGTGTTCTTGCCAAATAATTTAGCCCGCTCAGCACGCAACTTAACTACCTGCAGCAATACCGGCTTGTTGTCATTGTCATTCGTGCGGTTAGCTTTAAGTAGTGATTGCTGCATTATTTTTTGGCGCAGCTCGCGATTAGTCAAGGAATTCAATACTGGATTACCTGAAAAATTCACCATACCGATAAGCCATTTACCGTCATGGCCACGATCGTTGGCCGCAGAAGCCGCAGAAGCAATCTCATTTTCACTCAAGCCATCGAGCTCTTCAATAGTTTCAACTAAAACAGCTAAATCATTTGTATCGGCTAAAACATTTTTTGAAAACTGAGTTTCCAATTTTGAAAGCTCTTCATTGAGTTGCTTAAGACGATTGCGCTCAGATTCTGTCAGGTGGGCTCCAGCATGAATTAAATCTTTGTAGTAGCGCTCCAGCAACCAGGCATCCTCGCTATTGAGACCAATTGACTCGCGGTTATCGTAGAGATTCTTAATGCGCGCAAAGAGAACAGGATTGAGATTGATGGCATCTTGGTGGGCAGCAAGTTTTGGTGCCATTTCTTCTTCGATTGCATCTAATGAATCGCTGGTATCGCTTGAAGATTTATTAAAAAAGACCAACAAAGTGCGCATCAACATCTGTCCACTTTTTTCTAAAGCAACAATTGTATTTTCAAATGTTGCGGCACCTGGCGCATCAAGAATCGCCTTGACTTCAGCTAACTGTTGTTTGCATCCTTCATAAAAGGCAGGCAGATAGTGCTCCTCTTTAATGAGGGCAAAAGGTGGCAACTCAAACTCAAGCTCACTTCGTGTGGCAAATGGATTCGCAATAGTCATAGAGCAAACCCTATCGAGAACTCTTACTTAACGAGGGCGGCGGCGACGCTGACTTGAGTTAGGACGAGGGCGCTTATTGCCGCCACTTCGTACTGATTTTTCAACGATTGGTTGAATGTATGGAACACCTGATGGCTCTTGTGCGCCAGTGATCTTCATAAGTTCGGTGCTTAATGGTGTGACACCAACAAATTTTGGAGTAACACCAGCACGTGAAGTCAGGCTACCAATTGATTTCTGCTGCTTAGTTGTAGCGATTGTTACAACAGTTCCAGCTTCACCAGCACGAGCGGTACGGCCTGCGCGGTGTAGATAATCTTTGTGATCAGTTGGTGCATCAACGTGCACAACTAATGAGATTCCATCAACGTGAATACCGCGAGCCGCAACATCTGTTGCAACCAATGCAGCGTTAGCTGAATCCTTGAAGAGTGCAAGAGTACGAGTACGAACTGCCTGTGACTTTCCACCGTGAAGTGCTCCAACAGCAACACCTGCGTGAGCAAGTTTGTCAGCTAAGCGATCAGCACCACGTTGAGTCTTAACGAACATAATGGTTTTACCGTTACGTGCAGCAATTTGATTTGTAATGTCATCTTTATCGCCCGGATTCATCACAAGAACGAAGTGCTCCATTGTTGAAACAGATGCACGGTCATTTTGAAGTGAGTGAGTCTTTGGGTTCTTCAAGTACTGACGAACCAAAGAATCAACACCGCGGTCAAGAGTTGCTGAGAACAACAGACGTTGTCCATCGAGCTTTGCTTGATCCAAAATCTCTTTAACTACTGGCAAGAAGCCCATGTCAGCCATTTGATCGGCTTCATCAAGAACTGTGATTTGCAAGTGATCGAGTTGAACTTCACCCTTATTTAATAGATCAATAAGGCGACCAGGTGTTGCAACCAAAATTGCTGTTCCGCGGCGCATTGCAGTGATCTGCTTTGCATAAGACATTCCACCGGCAACGACAACTGATTCGTGACCAATTGATCGTGCAAGTGGCATCAAAACTTCATCAATCTGTTGAGCAAGTTCGCGCGTTGGAGTTAATACCAATGCCAGTGGCTTATGTGGCTTTGCAACCTTGCCATTGAGGTTATTAAGAAGCGCTAAACCAAATGCAAGAGTCTTACCTGAACCTGTTTGCCCTCGGCCCAAAATGTCATGACCAGCTAATGCATCTGGCAATGTTGCAATCTGGATTGGGAATGGAAGCATGATTCCTTGTTTTGCAAGGGCGTTAACTAGGGGAGCTGCAATACCGAGATCACTGAAAGTAGTTGTAATTTCAGTAAGTGGAGTTGCATCAACCAAGTTGGCATCAGCTAAATTTGTTGAAATGTAATTATCATCTGCGCCGAAATCGACTGCAGCATTTGTATGAGTCTTTGATGAATGCTTGAAATCATCACGTGCATATGCAGGTGAATCATTACGGCGGTCGCGAACTGGACGTTCTGCGCGAAAGTTAGCTGCGCGTGTATCAGGTGCTTCGCTGCGCTTCTTTGGACGCGTTGGATCAAACTTTTCTACCTTACGTGGAACAAAGTTTGGACGGCCATCATCGATACGTGAGACCTTTGCTTTTGCAGCATCACGGCGATTAGTTGGACGAGTATCAGATGTTTTGTAATCAGGCTTTTTGAACTCTGGTTTTTTGTATTCAGACTTTTTGTTCTCTGGTTTTACAAACTCTTTTTTCTTATCAAATGCGCGCTTAGTGCGATCATCGCGTTGTGCAACAAACTTCTTGGCACGGCTTTCTGGGCGCTGTGATTGTTCGATACGTGCAGCACGCTCTTCAGGAGCCTCAATCGGACGTGGCTTTGAAGCTGTCTTTTCCTGGAAACGCTTAGCGCGAAGCTTTGAGCGATCAGTTAAACGTGTTTCCTTTTTTGACTGTGTTGATGAATCAGCGTCAGAATAACGACGTGTAGATGCGGGCTTTCCAGATTTAAGAGCCACGCTTTCGCTCTTGCGTGCATTCTTTTGCGCAGTTGTGTGACGCGCTTTTGGGTCAGCAGCTTTAAAAGCAGCTTTCTTAGTTCGCTTAGGCTTTCCAACTGATGCTGCGCGGCGGGCTTTTCCGGGCGCTGAAGTACGAGGTGTTAATGACATAGAAATAGATACCAATCGAGACGACAAGCGCGTCTCGGGTGTGATCGGCGCTTAGTGGCCGTCAGGGTCGTGATAAGACTCGCAAGTAGCGCTACATGTGCAGCACTTGGGGGAAGTTCTTTGATGCGGTTGCATCAACGTGGCTAATTCTACCCTGAATTATTGCTTGCCTTTACCATCGGCTTCATCGGCCAAAGCTTGAAGATCTGGCCGTGGAATTCGTGGAATATCGCCTGAAGTGAGTCGTCTCCACAAATAAAAAGAAACGCCAGCAAAAAATGTCCATTCAAATGTGTAAACCCATGCACGCCAGTTGCCGCTTTGTGCGCGGCCAAATTCAAACCATCCAGCCCACAAACAAAAAGGGACAACAACAAATAATGAAATATTTAGTAACCGCTTTTGCTTCGCGGTTATTGGTGGAGTTTGCGAATCATTGCTCACCCAGTCAGGGGCTTCAAAACTATCGCGGTCAGGCATTTTCAGCTGCTATCGCTGCATCAATTTCTCGAGATTTCTTTTCTTCAGATTTAATCCAGTGATAAACCGCCAGCGACATCCAAATGGCATCAATAATCATTGAGCCGGCCCACATAAATGATCCACCTTGGCGCTGATCATTGAGTGAATACATGTTGTCGTATAACGAACCAGGGGCGGTATAGATAAAGAAGCCAGTCAAGGTTTCTGGGACCATCATCAGAAATAGAGCTATTACAGCCAAAGCGGGGGTAACTCGACGTCCTTCCAAATTTCGATCTAGTAAATTGAAGTAGAAAAAATATGGAAGCAATAAATAGAGTCCGACTTCCAGATATGTATGGGCCCACGTGTTATCCATAATGAATTTATGAGGGATTGGTAAGTGCACCCCAATCATGAGCGCAGCGTATGCAAACCAGCTAAAAAACGGATTAGTTGCGGCGCTAAAAAATCTGTTGGTTGGGTGAAAGGCTTTAGGGGTTCCTAATACCAAGAGCGGCCCAGTGATCATCATCAAGGTAATGTGCTGAATCATGTGTAGTGAAAAATAGTCCATAGCTCGGGCGCCAATGGGTGTCACGATTACTGCCAGAGCACTCAAGATGCCCAGGTAGAAAAAACTTTGTTGCCGAGTAGTAGTAACGCCTTTGGGTTGGCGCGCATATAGATATGTAAGTAGTAAAAGTGGAAGCAGAATTTGAGGGGCTAACTGCCAGGAACCCCAGATCCCTACGTCGTGATGGTGCATCTGCATGAGCGAAAACCTAACACCATGGCTTGGTATGAGGCAGAGACGTCACCCTGAGTGCTAGCACTCAAAATGAATGGATGTGATTGGTGGAAAAGTGCTTATGCCGTACCCTGCTATGAACTGGTTCACAGTTTCACTGTGAGTTTTCTACATTCCCTATCGGGAGGGGCATTGATGAATAAGCGGGTATTTGGCGCGCTTGGAACGGTGATCTTAGGCGTGGCATTTATTGCCGGTGTCGGGTCATATGTTGCTAACGCTAAAAACGATTCAAGAGTTTTAGCGGCAACGCCAGCAGGAACAATGGATACACCGCAGGGAACTTTGCCTCATGCAACGTTAGAAATTTCTGTTTATCCGGACAGTATGGCCGGTAGTCATGGTGAAAATGGTGGTGCTCATCCTGGTTATGTTACTTATGGACCAGTGACTAACTATGAAGTTCCCGCACATTCAGTAATCACGATGACTGTTACCAACTATGACGGTGGCGAAAGTTTAAATAACGATTACTTCGCACGCGTTCGTGGAACCATTGATGGCTCAGCACTTCTTAACGGAGAACGTATGACTTCGATTTCTCCCGATGCAGTTGGTCATACTTTTACTATTCATGGACTAGCTGTTGGCCAAGATGAATTTTTTGTAAGTGTTCCCATGAAAGCAGTTGCTGAAGAAGATATGCCCGAAGAGGGATATTCTTCAAAGCCAAATGTCACGGTGTTTACATTTATCACTGGTGGACCTGGTGAATATGTATGGAACTGCGAATACCCATGTGGCGACGGAACGATTGCAAAGTTCGGTGCAGCGATGTCAACTATGGGTTATATGTCCGGTCACTTTACGGTGAAGGGATAACGCGCAATGACTGACTTAATGCCACCCAAAAATCCACAATGGTGGAAGAGATCTGATGTTAAGAAAACTTTTATCCTCTGGATAATCTGCACAGCAGTTATTGGTTATGTTGGTGTGGAATTTCATGTTCGCAATTTGGTTGATCCCGCTTCAGAGACTATGTCTAGCATTATTTCCTTAATGCGCATGTTTACTTGGGCAGCAGCACCAGTGGCTGGACTTGTAACTGCGATGAGCCTCACCGTCCTCACTTCTAAGCGCCACTACGGAGATAATCCACCGGCTGAAGCTGACCACGAAATTCGTAATTCTCCGAAAGCAGCGGCAGTCTGGATAGTAATTTCCGGGCTCTTGTGTTTATTTGCACTCATCGGCGGATTAGTTGTTCTTGAACAAGAGAACGAAGGTGTACTAAATACGCAAGCGATTCAAGTTGATGTAACTGGCCAGCAATGGCTCTGGAACTTTGATTATGCCAATGGTGCTCGAAGCGAAGATTTATATCTTCCAGTTAACAAACCAGTTGTTTTCCACATTACTAGTGTGGATGTGAAGCATTCATTTTGGGTAGTTCAAATGGGAATTAAGATGGATGCTAATCCAGGTTACACAACCGAGACTGCAGTAACTCCCAACAAGATCGGTGTATTTGATGTTCGATGCGCTGAACTCTGCGGATTACTTCATGCATATATGCAAACGAAAGTTCACATAGTAAGTCAGGCAGATTATGACGCATGGCTTAGTGCTCATGCAGCAATGGAGGCAGGCGCATAATGACAACTCTTACTCAACACACATCAGCTGCACCTGGTAAATCAATCATTGAGAAACTCAATGTCTTTACAGCACTTGCATTAGGAGTTATCAGTGCAATTGTTGTTTGGCGATTGTCGCTCGCATTATTGCCGCAAGACAGTGAAGAGGTTCGTTTATTTTCACGAGAAGATAAAATCACATTGCTTTCAATGTGTGCGTGGTTTATTGGATTCATGACTGGCATTGGTGCTCTTGTCGGGCCAATGCGTTGGGTTATGGGAAAAGATTTATCACACGATGAGAATATGTTTTTGGCCGGCGAAAACATGGGGCCAAAGAGATATTTGCGATACACAACAGATCATAAAGTTGTAGGTATTCAGTATCTCTTCATCACAATTTTAATTTTCTTCTTGGGTGGTGGTTTGGCGATGCTTATTCGCACAAACCTTGGAACCCCTGAAGGCGGCTGGTTACATGCACAGGCATATAACTCAATCGTTGGTACTCATGGAATTTTGATGATTGTAGGAACAATCATCATGGTTACTGGACCATTCGGTAACTTCATCATGCCAATCATGATCGGTGCCAGAGATATGGCTTTCCCACGTCTTAATGCTTTGAGCTTCTGGCTCATTGTTGCTGCAGCTGTTCCACTTATTTGGGGACAGTTCATTGGTGGAATCACAACTGGTTGGTCTGCATATAACCCGCTAGCTGGCCAAGCGCCGTTAGGTATGGATGGTTACATCATGTACATCTGTATTTTTGCAATTTCAACAATGGTCGCCGGTGCAAATATCACTACAACTGTTGTGAAGATGCGTGCAAAGGGAATGACATGGAATCGCACACCAATATTTATTTACGGCGTCGTTGCTTCAGTTGCACTTGCGCTGCCGGCTTTCCCAGTATTTTTCTTGTCACAAATACTTTCAGCATTTGACCGTGCCTTAGATACATCCTTCTATAACACCGCAGGTGGGGGCAGCGGTTGGTTGTATGAAAACTTATTCTGGATCATGGGCCACCCTGAGGTATATGTAATCTTGATCCCTGCAGTTGCAGCGTTAATGGAAATGGCACCGGTCTTTACTCGTCGCCCACTATTTTCTTTCAACATTGCCGTTCTTGGTATCGCTGGTATCTCTGGACTTTCAGTATTGGTATGGGCTCACCATATGTACATCTCAGGATGGGCGCCATTGCTTAACGCACCATTTATGTTAACGACCGAATTAATATCAATACCAACTGGAATGTTGTTCTTGGTATTAATCGGAACGCTATGGCGTGGTCGGATTTGGATGACAATGCCACTGATGTCAATTTTCGCATTGTTATGGAACTTTATGATCGGTGGGGTCACGGGAATTTATCTTTCAGATGTTCCTGCTGATGCTTTCTTGCACGGTTCAATGTATGTAACCGCACACTTCCACTACACATTGATGGGCGCCGGTTTAACTGGAGCTCTTGCAGCACTTGTTTACTGGTTCCCTAAGATGACAGGTCGAATGTTTGATAAGACGCTGAGCTGGATTGCTTTCTGGATGGTACAGATCGGCTTCAACGTGGCTTTTGTAGGCATGTTTATGGTTGGCCTTGCTGGTCAACCACGACGCGTCGAGTCATATGCGCCAACATTTAGTACTGCCAACTTAGTAACAACTATCGGTGCATACACAATCATGATCGGAATGTTAGTTCTGCTCCATGGTGTGATTACATCAGCTCGCAATGGTGTTAAGGCTCCTAAAAACCCATGGCAAGCAAAGACATTGGAATGGACCGTTGATTATCCAATTCCACTAGAGAACTTTGATGTTCTACCTGTAGTTACAACAGATCCTTACGGTTATGGAAAGGCAAAGTCATGAGCGTAGAGACACATGCACACCACGAACATCCAGATGTAGTTGGAAGTCGTAATCGCCTTGGCGTGATCTTGCTTCTTGTTGCAGATATCGCATTTGCACTCAGCATGGTCTTCGTCTATTTCTACTTGCGTGGCCAAAATGTAAACGACATGTGGCTACCAGCCGCAACTGCCGATCATCCAGCTATCGAGCCATTATCAGCTGGTCCGGGTTGGACGGTCACTGCAATTGCAGCGTTCGGATTACTTGCACACATGTATGGATTAAAAGGTGCACGGGCACATAATCAAACTCAGTTGAAGTTAGGTTCATTGGTTGCCTTTGTTGCATCAGTTATAGCAATTGGATACCAATACAACACAATTTCATCTGCTCCATTTACTTTTTCAGATGGTGCCTATGTTTCTTGCTTCTACATGTTTGCATTTCTCAATATGGTGCACTTACTACTCACTTTATTTATTTCATTTGGAAACTGGAACCGTGCTCGCTTAGGCTTGTACGTCGAAAATTTCTGGCACGTCGATATCGTGAGAATATGGTGGATCTGGATGGTTGTGTCATCATTACTCGGTGCATTCAGCCTCAGTTACCCATAAAAAACCTTCCAACTGGATCAGCCTCTACATCGCCTTAGGCGTTGTCTGGGGCTGTTCCTTTATCTTCATAAAGCTAGGGCTGGAGTTTTTAACCCCCATAGGCGTGGCTTTTGGTCGTGTTTCATTGGGTGCGCTCACATTAGTTTTCTGGGCGCGCTATAAAGGTATCGAACTCCCGAAAGATAAAAAACTGTGGCTGCACTTGTGGGTAGTAGCTCTATTGTTAAACGTAATCCCAGGATTTCTTTTTGCTTTTGCCGAAACAAAAGTCACTTCAATTCTCGCAGGAATCATTAATGCCGTAACACCATTAATGACTTTGCTAGCAATCATGATTGCATTTCGTGAAGAGAAACCGAAGAACTATCAAGTTCTGGGATTGATACTTGGTTTCTTGGGTGTACTAACAGTCCTTGGTGCCTGGAAGGGTCTAGGTGCAAATCCTGTTGGTGCAGTTCTAGCATTATTACTTGCAGTGTCTTGCTATGGAATCTCCTTTCCATATTCACGTAAATTTGTTTTGCCCCATAAATTAAAGCCCGAAGCCATTGCTGCGGCACAAGTTTCAACTGGAGCGCTAACTCTGTTGCCGTTCTACTTAATAGATGGAATTGCAAAAGATGAATACCGTCCTGGACCAGTTCTTGCGATGATTGCACTGGGAGTATTTGGAAGCGGCTTTGCCTATATCTGGAACTTTAAAATTATGGAGGCTGCCGGTAGTGCAATTGCTAGCACCGTTACTTACGTAACACCAGTAGTTGCCGTAATTGTTGGAATCATCTTTTTAGGCGAATCAGTGGTCTGGAATGAACCGGTTGGTGCATTGATTGTCTTGCTAGGGGCAGCTATTGGCCAGAAACGCATAAAACTTTTTAATCGATCTTAAAGCCATCTTTGATTGGGCCTAAATCAATACCAGCTGCGGTGTGGTTACTTTGTTCACCGCGCGCTAATTGAGCTGCATGGGCTTTGTTATGCCATCGTTCTTCAATTTTGCCGTATTTCCATAACACTAATGCAACGGTCCACACCACAACAAAAGCGCCAACAATGAAGTAGCCAGCACTGTTTAAATTAAAAGCTAAGGCGTAATCCCAGAATCCTCCTGTCAGATTTAGCTGACGTGCAAAGACTTGGCAAAGTTCTAGACCACCAACAAAGAGTGCAACGGCTACTGAAAGGCCGGTAATAATTATGTTGTAGTAAACCTTACGGACTGGTTTCGAAAAAGCCCAACCGTAAGCAAAGTTCATGAACGAACCATCAATTGTGTCAAGCAAACTCATCCCGCCAGCAAAAAATAATGGCAGAGAAATAATTGCCCACCATGGCAGTCCTGCAATGACTGAGGATCCAGCAAGTACCAATAAACCAATTTCAGTAGCAGTATCGAAACCTAATCCAAAGAGAATGCCGAGAGGATACATCTTCCAAGATGCATCGATACGACGTGCAATAGGGCCGAAAAAGCGCATAAGTAGACCACGAGAATCTAAATGCTTTTCTAACTCTTCTTCATTATATGAACCTTTACGCATTTGAATAAATACGCCGACTATTGAAACTAAAATTACTAAATTAAGAATTGCAATAAGCATTAAGAAAACTCCACTGACAGTTGTGCCAACAAGTCCTGTGTAGTGGTGAAGTTGCGAATTATCATCTTTGAGCTGAGATCCAAGCGCCTTAATTCCAAAGTTAAGCAAAATCGCAAGAAAAGCCACAACTGATGAGTGACCTAGTGAGAAAAAGAAACCGACAGCAAGTGGTCGCTTGCCTTCAGACATCAATTTACGAGTCGTATTATCAATGGCACTAATGTGGTCAGCATCAAATGCATGACGCATACCTAGAGTGTAAGCAAGTGCGGCAGTTCCCCAACCGAAAAGGGATCCATCACTTAACTCGTATTTACCAGTAGTGGCTTTCCACATTAAAAGCGCACCAGCTAAGTGCAGAAAAAGAATGAAGCCAAACATTGCACCCATACGCCGCCACTCATCGCGAGTAAGCATCTGGCGAAGCGGCGTACGCTCAACCTGCTTCACTACTACGTTCATTGTGGCTCCCTAGATGCGAATGGTTTGCAAGTACAAATGGTAAGTCACGCTCAAAGGGCTGTCCATTTGAAAGGAGTTTAAGGTTGGCAGATGAAGCTCGCGCTGGTCTGTGCCCTCGTTATAGGTGGGATGACACCTATAACGGCCCCGGCCACACAATGCGGGTGGCAAGAGGGTTGGGTAAAGACTGAGAATTCAAAAGCTGGAAGTAAAGGGTGGGATAGCGATGTCCCATTACGTTTTAGTGCAGATTTTTCACGGCGCAAAGAGGCCCAACGCATTGAAGGATATTTTGATCAGACAAGTATTGGCTGTGGGCAAAGTACAACATTAAAGATTATCGGAGCCAAATCAGCAGATATTGCGTTGTATCGAATTGGTTACTACAACGGTGCTGGCGCTCGCCTGGTTCAAACAATTAAATCTACAAAGAGAATTACTGCCACACAATCAACTCCACCAGGTCAATATTTAGTGAAATTAAAATCTCCTGGAAAAACTTCAACTTTTGTCCCACTATTAATTGGAGGATCTTCAAAGAGTGAAATAACTTTTATTTCATCAGTCCTAACTTGGCAGGCATATAACCAGTGGGGTGGTGCTTCACTTTATAAAGGTGCCGACGGTAAGCGCGAGACCAAAGCCAACACTGTTTCATTTGATCGACCTTATGATGGTGATGGCGCAGGGCAGTTCAGATACATGGAAGAACCTCTTATTCAAATGTTTGAACAGTTGGGGCTGGATATTAATTACTTAACAGATATTGATTTAGATAAAGCACCAGAGATTGACACGGCTTCAATCGTGCTTGGGGGACACAGTGAATTTTGGACTCAATCAATGCGTGATGTGATTGAAAAAGAAATCCAACAGGGAACAAATCTTTTAATTTTCGGTGGTAATACTGCCTACGCTAAAACTGATCTTGATGGCCGAGTAATGAATAACAGAATTCCATATCGTGATATCAATCAACCGGAATCAAACTTCATGGGATCCCAGTTTTTTGCGCTAGGAATTAAGAAAGATTTGGAAGTACAAGCAGATTCCAAATGGCCCTTTAACGTTTTAGGTAAAGCGGCAGTAATTAAAGGTATTTATGGCTATGAAGCCGACACTGCGATGGGCACTAAAGGCCCTGGTGTAGAGATTTTAGCGCGAGCAAGCATCAGCCCAACTGAGAAAGGCTTTGTTGCTATGAGTACGTACTACGCGGCCTCTAGCGCTGCTGGCGTGCTCAATCTGGGCACTAATGCGTGGGTCTGTGCCATGGCTAATCGCTGTCCGTGGGGCCATTCATTTGATGCAACAAGCATGCAACAAATCCGACTTGTAACCGCCGCCATCGTGAAGCAGGCAGGTCGAAAAAAGATTGGCAATTGGCGCCCCGCGTTCATCGATATTCCCACTCGAAGTTAACTCCTTACATATAGAGTCTGGCTCGTGAGTGAAGATGACGACATGGAAGAAATCATCACCGAAGAGATGCTTTGGGATCGTATTCCTGAAGTAGATGGCGAAGAACGTGCCAGCACGTATTACGAATTAAGTGCCAGAATTTATGCACGCGGGCAGTACGACGAGGCTTTAGCTCTTGCCGAAACTGCGCGCGATATCTATTCAACACTAGGGGATAGCGCACCAAGTGAAGGTTTAGCACAGGCGTATTCAGCAATCGGGTACAACTTAAATCAGTTAAAGCGTATGGATGAAGCTGCAACTGCGATGAGCAAGGCAGTTGAAATCTTGCGCGAGAATAAATCTCCGATTGCCCTTGAACTTGCATGCACGCTTGGCGAGTGGTGGTACACATCAAAGCAATACGAAAAAGTTGTCAGCACCATGAATGAATGTGCACAAGAGCACTTAGTTGATGGAAATGAAATTGGCGCAGCAAATGATCTGCACTTAATTGGATGTGCTGAGCGAGAGCTAAAGAACTTTCAAAAAGCAATTGATTCGTTCAAAGAGGCACGCGCCCTATTTAAGCGAAATAAAGAAGTTATTCATGTTGCACGATGCGATCAAAAAATCGCTTCATGCTTGATTGAACTTGGCGAAGGCGAATTAGCCCTAGAAACTGCGCGCAAAGCCATGGATGTCTTTGAAACTGGTCATGATCACCGCCGCGAAACATTTGCTCAATTTGAATATGGCAAAGCCCAAATCTTGCTTGAGAAATTCGATGATGCCCTTGGCACGCTGGAGCAAGTTCTTTCTATTGTGAGTGAAGATGAACCCAAAGATTTTGAATTTATTGTTGATGTTGAAACTCGAATCGCAAAGATAATTCGTATGCAAGGTCGAAATGATGAAGCAGATGAGATTGAACGTCGTTTAAAAGCTGTTCAAGATGCTTTAGAGGATGAATCTGAAGCGTAAGTAATCAATAAGACAAAGGCTCCGATTAAGGCGCCGCACGCAGCAATAATGAGTGGCCATTGAGTAGCACCTTTTCTCCACATTGCACCGCCCCAAATTCCTGCACCGAGCACTGCAAAGTTCATTGAAGCTTGGTACACACCTTGTGCACGCCCACGGTGGTCGGCTTGGCTTATTCCGGCAATCCACGCTTTACCAACACCATCAGTTAATGCAGGAAAAAATCCGTAGAGAGCTAGAGCGATTAAAGCAACCGTGTGATTTTGAGTCGATCCTAACGTTGCATACGCGGCGGCAAATGCGACCAAACCAGCAGCATAAACAATTCGCGGTGAAAACTTATCTGCAATTGCTCCACCAGGAAAAGCAGCTAAAACAGTTACACCGCTAAAGAGCATGTATGAGAGAACAACTCCATTAGTTGAAAATCCAATGTCATGTAGGCGAAGGAGCAAGAGAACATCAGGGATATTAGTTAGTTGGATTAGAACCAGGACCGTAATTGCTTTCTTTAGCGGGGCAGGTAATGGAGTTTTATCCTTCTTAACTTTTACTTCTGGCTTTGTAGGCTTAACAAAGTTTTCTTTTACAAATAAAGTTAGTAGTCCAGAAATAATTGCTGGAATTAGTGCCCACTTAGCAACTGCACGAACATCTCCATTGAGCATTGCTAAACCGATCAGAGCAATACCAGGTCCTATGACTGCGCCAATATTGTCACCAGTACGATGAAAGCCAAAAGCCTTACCGAGATGGGCTTTATCAACTGAATCGGAGATGAGTGCATCACGTGGGGCGCTGCGCATTCCTTTACCAATGCGGTCGGTAACACGACCAAGAAAAACTAGTGGCCAAGAAGTTGCAACAACCACCAAGGCCTTACCAACACCGGCAAGTGAATAACCAGAGATAACAAAGGGTTTGCGCCCCAAACGATCACTTGATTTACCACTCATCAATTTTGTAAAGCCTGCAGCAGCTTCGGCGCAGCCTTCAATAAGCCCCAGAGCCAGAGGGGCTGCTCCAATAACACCAGTTAATAAAATTGGCAGCAATGGATAAAGAAGTTCACTTGCGGCATCTTGAGCCAATGAAACGAGAGTAAGAAGAATTAAATTACGTGTTAGCCAAATTTTCTTCACTGTGGCAAGTGCTGCAAAGCCCAGTGGTACATGGCAATTGCTCCAGCAGCCGATGCGTTCATAGATCGCGTTGAGCCGTATTGATTGATTTCATACAACACCTCGCACACCGCAATTCCTTCATCGGACATTCCCGCACCTTCTTGACCAAACAATAGGACACACTTTTCAGGAAGTTGCGCTGACTCCAACTGTTTTGATCCAGGGACATTATCTATTCCGATAATAGGTAATTCATTTTCTTTACACCAAATTGCAAAATCTTCCACTGTCGGGTGATGATGAACAGTGAGGTATCTGTCAGTCACCATTGCCCCCCGCTTGTTCCAGTCGCGTTTTCCAACTATGTGAACACCTGAAACGTTAAATGCATTGGCGGTTCTAACAATTGAACCGATATTTAAATCATGTTGCCAATTTTCAATTGCTATTTGAAGTTTGTGTCGCTTTGAATCTAAATCCGCAACGATTGCTTCAACGCTCCAATACCGGTAGTGATCTAGGACATTTCTGCGATCCCCATTGAGCAATAGTTCAGTCTCATATTGAGGGCCTTCTGGCCAAGGTTTTTCATGAGGCCCAACACCAACAACTGGGAAAAATTCACCGGGTCCGATAGAGGCTGGGGTAGTTGGAGAAGACATAGAGGCACTCTAAACTGAATGCATGTCATCTATCAATACAGTCCTATACCTAGTCCATATCCTTTGCGTGATCGCAATATTGTCTTTGTTGCTACGCCAATGGAATAAGAATCCACGCAAATTCAATCCAGGAATTTTGCATGCAGGACTAGCGGCTCTCATCGCTGGCCTAGCAATGGTGGGTATGTGGGGAACTGTGCATCCAGATGAAATGCTCAACCACATAAAAGTGGGCATTAAGTTATTAATTCTCATCATCATTCTTGTAATCGGTTATGCAAATGTGAAGAAGCCAGTTTTGGCTAAAAACACTTGGCTTCTATTGATTGGCCTGACGACCACGAATGTCCTTATTGCCTCACTTTGGCACTGACATGTTGATGCGAACGCGTATATCAATAGTTGTTTTTGCATTAGCTACATCAATTTCCGTAGTTCCTGCAAATGCAGTGTTGTCCCCAGCTTCTATCCCGGCAGTTTTTGAAGAGTTCTTAGATAACCCACTTCTCGCAAATCCAGCAATGATTTTAATTGACGGAGCTAGCGGTGGAGTTATTTATGGAAGGAACGCTTTTTCACAGCGTAGACCCGCATCAGTAATGAAAATCTTTTCCGGGGCAGTTGCAATCAAATATCTAGATTTGCAATCACGTTTACCAACAAATATTTCATTGGGGTTAGAGGAAAAAACTTTAGTAATTCAAGGTAGTTTCGACCCATGGATAAGCTTGAACGATAACGTGGCAAATAAAATGGACCGCACGTCCTTGCCATACTTGGGGTTTAACGCTTTGAAAGCCGCCAAAAAGAGTAGTCCGGGTTCACTAAAGGGCTTTACGGTGTTGTATTCAGATTTATTTTCGCAAGATATCGCAAACCTTAAAGCGTTTTGGTCACAACGTGGCTTTTATCCAAGTTTTAAGGCAGTAACTAGTGAAGAATCGATGCTAAATGCCGGCGACTTTATAGTTGGTGATCAGTCACCAAAGATTTCCGAGATATTGAGATACACGCTGCTATGGAGTGAAAATAATCTGGCCGAGAGATTAGGCCGACTATCCGCCCGTGCTGCAGGGTATTCATTCGATGACAAAGGTACTGCACAAGTTTTTACCGAATTACTTGTGGAACATGGAATTGATTCCAGTAAATTAGTGGCAATAGATGCAAGTGGGTTATCGCGAGAAAATCGGATTACTGCAACCATGATGGGTCAACTTCTTTATCAACTTCACAAAGATCCAAAATACGCATTTCTCTACGAAGCACTTCCTGTTGGTGGAGTCTCTGGAACTTTACGGACACGTTTTATAAAAACGGCACCAAAGGCAGTCGGATTAGTTCGTGCAAAAACTGGATCTTTAAATGGAACCATAACTTTGGCAGGTTATGTTGAATCGACTGGACGAGAATATGTCTTCGTAACGTTGGCAGACCAGATTTCTCGCGGAGTTACAGCTGGGAAGAAGGCGCGTGCTGCTATTGATAGATTATTGGGCAGAGTTGCGGCACCGAATATTCCTTCGGAGATGTCAGCGCTGCCAGCAACTTCCTAATTAGTCGTCGTCTTCTTCGTCTTCGTCTTCTTCTTCGTCTTCGTCTTCATCGTCGCCACCACCTGAAGGTTTTTTCCCTAGGGGATTAGCAACTCCTGGTGTTGATGGCGCCTTGGGCGATACTGATGAATTTGTAATTGATGTAGGTGGAACAACATTTTCTGAATTCTGAGATCCCTTTGCTGGAGTCATTGAACTCAATGATGCACCTGAATCTTTTGTTGCCGAAACTTGTGTAGAAGGTGCGGTTGCTTCTGAAGAAACAGTGTTTTGATTTGAATTAACGGCAGGAGTAACAGTTTCAGTTGCATTGGCCGGAACTTCATCCTGTGTTTGCGCAACAACAGCACCAATTCCAATAATCGTCGCAAATGCAAGGATTGCCATAATTGGAAGACCTTTAGAAATCTTGCTGGTTGATGCAGTGCTATCGGATTCGGTAATTTGGAACCATTCAGGCTTCTGATCTGGTGACATTGGGCGTTCCTTTCGTTGAGCAAAAACTAACCTTTGTGACTGGGAATGGCCTGAGACAAATTGGAGAATAGCGCATGAATTCCTGAGTAATCTTACGGGGTGAGCATAACCATCCGGGGCTATCTAGATCTGATGAAGCTTCGCGTAGTCGAACTCCTACTGGTTTCGACTTTACCCGCGATGGTCTTGGCGGCAAAAGGCTTCCCTTCATTTTCCCTGGTGGCCGCAACTATATTTGCTGGGACTTTATCTGCCGGCAGTGCCAACGCTTTCAATATGGTTATTGAAAGTGATATTGATAAGTTAATGGCTCGAACTTCAAAGCGACCTATTGTTACTGGAGTTGTTAGTAAGACAAATGCAGCAATTTTTGCGACAGTAATTGGCGCAATCTCATTAGTTCTTTTCTGGTTTTTAACAACACCTATTGCAACTTTATTGGCTTTAATTGCGATTGCCTTTTATGTACTTGTTTATACAATGGCATTAAAGCGTAGAACGTCACAGAATATTGTTTGGGGCGGCGCTGCTGGCTGTATGCCGGTATTAATTGGCTGGGCTGCGGTGACTAATTCACTTTCAATGACTGCAGTGGCATTTTTTATGGTTATCTTCTTTTGGACTCCACCACATTTCTGGGCGTTAGCAATTAAGTACAAAGATGATTATTCAGCTGCAGGGATTCCGATGCTGCCAGTTGTTGCAACCAAAGCCCGTGTCCATAAAGAGATGTGGTTTCATACGATCATGATGATTGCGTGTTCGATCTGGTTAATTAACTCTGCCCAACTGCCACCTTGGTCAATGGTTGTAACCGTTCTGCTAGGACTTGTATTTGCCCGCGAGTTATTTGCACTTAAAGAGGGTTCCGATACGTATGGCAAAACTGCTGCAAAGATTTTTCAATGGTCTATCACTTATTTAAGTTTGTTATCAGTCGTGCTTGTTGCTGCTCAACTCAACGCTTAGTTTCCTCAAGTTGACCGGATTCACATCACGCTCTCAGACAACTATGGAAGGATTGGCTCATGTCCAATACGGCGATATCAGTAACAGATTTAAGTAAGAAGTATGGGGATCAAGTTGCGGTCTCACACGCCACTTTTGAAGTCCCGCTTGGAACTATATGTGGCTTTGTCGGACCAAATGGATCGGGCAAAACTACAACAATGCGAATGTTGTTAGGGCTCATATCGCCAACAGGTGGCACAGGTGAAATCTTGGGCGAATCCATTAAGCACCCAGAGAAGTATTTGCCACGCGTAGGCGCCATGATTGAAGGTCCAGCTTTTTATCCGGCGTTAAGCGGAAAAGAAAACCTCAATGTTTTAGCAACTCTCGGTGGATTTTCTACTGACCGAGTCCAAGGTTTATTAGAACAAGTTGGGCTAGGCGATCGCGGAAAATCAAAGTTTAAAACTTACTCACTTGGAATGAAGCAGCGTTTAGGTATCGCTGCAGCCTTGTTGCCGAACCCAAAATTGTTAATGCTAGATGAGCCGACTAATGGACTTGACCCAGAAGGCATCCAAGAAGTTCGTGCGCTGCTGAGGTCTCTCGCAAATGGGGGCACTTCGGTTTTTGTCTCTTCACACTTACTTTCTGAACTCGAATTAATTAGTGATTATTTAGTAATGCTTCGCAAAGGTGAAGTTGTATTTACTGGAAAAATGACTGATTTAATGTTGGCACAGCAACCAGTAATTATTGCTAAAAGTGTTAATGAGAGCGATTTAATTAGACTGCTAGCAATCGCAGAACAAGCTGGCCATCACGGTGTTATTCGCGATGGCGCAGTTCATATCCAAGGTCCGGCGGATTGGGCAGTTGAATTTAATCGTGCAGCCTTTGATGCCGGAATTACCCTGTCCCAGTTGACTCCGCAGCTACCCAACCTTGAAGAGACTTTCTTTGAAATGACAGGTGACAAATAATGTGGAATGTAGCTTTTGCCGAACTTCGTAAACTTCGCCGCCCAACTTTGTTTTTTGGAACAATGGGAGCAGTCGTCTTCTTCAGTGCTCTTTTTTCTTCACTACTTTTCTTACTCATTGACTCTCCGCAAGGTAACTCAGATCGTGGTCGCACAGTTGGTCGTGAAGTTCTAAGTCTTGCAACTGGTGGCGTTCAAGGATTTAGCAGTGTCGGCGGATTCTTGGGAATCATTGCGCTTTGTGTATTTGCCGCACAAACTGCGCAGGAATATACCTATGGAACCCTACGTAACTTATTAGTTCGCCAACCTGGTCGTCTACGAATTTTGCTAGGAAAATTAATTGCAATGAAGTTATTCGCATTATTAATGATTGTGTTGTCTGCAATCGTAAGTATTGGTGCCTCAGTAATTCTTGCACCAGGTGCCAAAGTTACTACTGATCTTTGGTTTGGTGTCGACGGCCGGCATGCAATATTCACTACTTTTATCAACGTAGTTGTCTCTGTGATTGGGTTTGGAACTATTGGAATGGTTCTTGGCTTGTTACTTCGTTCTCCAATCAGTGCTATTTCATTCGGCGTTTTATGGCTGCTAATTGTTGAGAATCTATTAATTGCAGTAAAGAATTCATGGGAACAATGGTTGCCTGGTGCCCAACTCAATGCCATTGCTTCTGGCGGAGGTTCAACAGGACGTTCGGCGGGAATTGATTATTCACACGCGCTTCTTGTAGGTGGAATTTATGTCGCCATTGGGGCAACGATTGCATCATTCCTATTTGTTCGCCGTGATGTAGCTAATTAAAGACACCAGCAGTTAAACCCATAGTTTTCTAAGGTTTGCCATTTATTCTTAAGGCCTTCCCCCGGAGGTCTTAACTTGAAAAAATATCGAGCGATTTCACTCGCTCTAGTTCTAGGTCTGACGCTCACAACAGCGCCGGCTCTAGCAAAGACCCCAAAACCAACCCTTGCAGAAATTGAAGCGGCCAAGAAAGTTGAAGCTGCAAAGAAAAAGGCTGCAGATGCTCAAGCAGCAAAGTTAGCAGCTGCTAATCAAACCCTTAGATCTTTAACCGCAAAGGCAAACGCGGCAACTACCCTTTATGTAAAGGCCCAAAAAGAGTTGGCTATTGCAGCCGCGGCCGCTCAAGCTGCAGCAAAATATGCAGCAGAAACTGCAGCCGCCGTCCTAGAGGCGCGTCGCGTTATTGGACGCCTTGCTGCAAATGCATACATTATGGGTGGAAGCATGACTGACATTGAACCTTTACTAAGTTCTAATGGACCACAAGATTTGATTGATCAACTTAGTACATTAAGTACTTTAGGAGTTAAAAACTCAATTGCACTTGAACGATTTAAAGCAGCAGAAGTCGTTGCACGAGCTGCAAAAAAAGCTGCCGATGAAGCAAAAATTGCACAACAAAAAGCTACAGAAAAAGTTGCTGCAGCTAAAAAGGTTGCCGATGATGCAAAAGCTGAACAGGCTAAAGAAGTCGCAAAACTACAAAAGGTGCAAGATGCATTAATGAAAGAATTATTGAGCGCTCGAAAAGTTCGCACGACCCTAGAACAGCAACGACAATTGGCATTGCTCGAAGAATCGCAAGCAAATCAAGCAGATATAACTCCAGGCCAAAAAAATGTATGGCCAGACATTGGTTTCAAGGGCCGATCAACGATTAGAACGACACAAGCCCAGCGTGATAAAGCTGTTGCATACGCTAAGGCCCAAGTTCTTGCACGAAAGAGATATGTATGGGGATCTCAGGGCCCAAATACTTTTGACTGCTCTGGTTTAGTTTATGCCGCATATAAATCAGCTGGACTCAAGTGGCCTGATTGGGATCGCTTAAACTCAGCTTTGTATTCGGGTTATACCAAGCATGTTTCACTCAATGAGTTAGTGCCTGGCGATCTCTTGTTCTATTCATATAAGGGAACGATTTCCACAATTCACCACATCACGATTTATGCTGGAAACGGAATGATGTGGGAAGCCAACTCCACGCCTAAGGGGCTCTTGTTCTCCAGTATTTACAGTATTAAAGGCTTAATGCCATTTGGTGGTCGGGTCTAGTCTTAGCTCATGAGTTCACAACTGCCAGCTATTCGCAGTGCAGTGCGACCATTCCTGGAAAAAATGGAGGCCGGTGATCGCATTGTTGTTGCGGTTTCAGGTGGCGCAGATTCACTTGCACTTGCTTATGCAGTTTCAATGGAAGTCAAAAAGCTTGCTCTGCAGTTATCAGCAGTAACAATCGATCACCAACTTCAAGATAAATCCAATGATCAAGCTGCAACTGTTGTTGAACAGATGAAAACCTTAGGTATTGAATGCACAATTGAAAAAATTGCAGTTGAAATTACTGATGGTTTAGAGTCTTCTGCACGCAGAGCACGTTATGAAGCCTTCGATAGATTAAATTCAGTTGCAATCTTTTTAGGGCATACACACAACGACCAAGCCGAAACCGTTTTGTTAGGACTCTCTCGGGGGTCGGGCACTCGTTCACTTTCAGGTATGGCAGAAGTAAATGGAAAATATATTCGACCATTTCTCACAATCACCCGCGAGCAGACCGAACAAGCATGTGCTGAAATTGGATTAACACCCTGGAATGATCCACACAATAAAGATTCACAATTTGCACGAGTACGAGTTCGTACCCAGGCCCTTCCAGTTTTAGAAGAAACAATTGGCCCCGGAATTTCTGATGCTTTAGTACGAAGTGCACAGATTCTTCGCGATGATGCCGATGCACTTGATCAATGGGCCGAGCAAGAGATTTTAGGTTTAGATCTCCACGATTTGGATTGCACATACTTACAGGGCTTGCCTAAAGCTATTCGGTCTCGAATTATTCGCCGGGCTATCTATATCTCTGGCGCCCCCTCAGGATCGCTCACAGCCGAGCATGTCGGGGCTGTTGAGGCCTTAATTTGTGCGTGGAATGGCCAAGGTCCCGCTCATTTGCCCGGTGGTGTGAAGGTTGAGCGATTTTCGGGCAGACTTTCGCTCTTACGTCACCAACTATAAGGAGCACCGTGGATTTAGCAGCAGTCGCAGGCGATATCGAACGTGTCATTGTCACCGAGGAAGCTTTGCAAGCGCGCATCAAAGAAATGGCTGCGCAGATTGATAAAGATTACGAAGGGCAAGATCTTCTTCTTATCGGCGTGCTAAAAGGTGCAGTAATGGCAGTTGCTGATCTTTCACGAGCATTGCAACGCCACGTTGAAATGGATTGGATGGCCGTTTCTTCTTACGGTTCTGGCACTAAATCAAGTGGTGTTGTACGTATCCTCAAAGATTTAGATCGCGACATTACCGGTCGCAATGTTTTGATTGTCGAAGATATTGTTGACTCAGGTTTAACACTTTCCTGGCTTAAATCAAATCTTGAATCACGCGGTGTTGGAAGTGTTGAAATTCTTTCAATCCTTCGTAAACCAGAAGCTGCCAAGGTGCATGTAGATGTTAAATATGTTGGCTTTGAAATTCCTAGTGATTTCGTTATTGGTTACGGGCTTGATTTCGATGAAAAATACCGCAACCTTCCATTTATTGCTGTGCTTGCCAAGCACATGTATTCATAAGAATTAATTCCCCAACGAATCGAGAAATCTGAGCTATGACTGAAGTTAAGAAACCAAAGAAAACAAACCCAATCAAGAAGAGTTTTTCTGGCAAATCACCATCTAAGAAGCCAACAACTCGTTCTAGTCGAATCCTTCGGGGACCACTTTTTTGGATTCTTGTTGCAATCTTTGCGGTTTCAATTTTTGGTCAGATCAGCGCGGCAGGAAATCGTTATACACAGATAGAAACATCTCAAGCTCTAGATGCAATTGCGCAGTCGAAAGTTGAATCAGCTGAGATAGTTGATAAAGATCAAAAAATAAGATTAATTTTAAAATCAGGTTCAACAATTAAGGGTGCAACAAAAGTTGAGGCATCTTACGTTGCCCGCCAAGAACCAACCCTGGTTGATGCTTTAACTGGCAATCCACCATCAAATGGATGGAATGTACGTGTTCCGTCACAGTCATTGTTAGTTTCATTCTTGATGTCGATTGTGCCGTTTTTACTTATTGGCTTCCTTTTCTTCTGGATGATGGGTCAAGCCCAGGGCGGAAACAAGGTATTTCAATTTGGGCGCTCACGCGCAAAACTTCAGAGTAATGATGTTCCAAAGACAACGTTTAAAGATGTTGCCGGCGCCGATGAAGCAATCGCGGAACTTGATGAAATTAAAGATTTCCTTGCCAACCCAGATAAGTACGGAGTGCTAGGTGCAAAGATTCCAAAGGGTGTATTGCTATTTGGTCCTCCAGGAACAGGTAAGACTCTTCTTGCGCGCGCAGTTGCTGGTGAAGCAAACGTTCCGTTTTACTCAATCTCTGGTTCTGATTTCGTAGAAATGTTTGTCGGCGTTGGTGCTGCACGTGTTCGTGATCTTTTCAATCAGGCAAAAGAGAATGCACCGGCAATTGTCTTTGTTGATGAGATTGATGCGGTTGGTCGCCAACGTGGTGCCGGTATGGGTGGCGGACATGATGAACGCGAACAAACGCTTAACCAGTTGTTGGTTGAGATGGATGGTTTTGAGGAAAACACAAAAGTGATTTTGATTGCTGCCACAAACCGACCAGATGTTCTAGACCCAGCATTATTGCGACCTGGACGTTTTGATCGTCAGATTGCAGTTGACCGTCCAGATCTCAAGGGCCGTGAAGCAATTCTTGCTGTGCATGCAAAGAACAAACCACTTGCAGATGACGTGAAATTACTTGACTATGCACGACGTACTCCAGGATTTACTGGCGCAGATCTGGCTAACGTCTTGAACGAAGCCGCGTTGCTGACTGCACGTGAAGAAAAGAAAACAATTGGTAATAAAGAGTTAGATGAATCAATTGATCGCGTAATGGCAGGCCCGCAGCGTAAATCAAGAATCATGAGTGATTCTGAACGCCGCGTAACGGCTTATCACGAAGCAGGACATGCGCTTGTGGCGCACGCATTGCCACATACAGATCCAGTTCACAAAATTACAATTATGCCTCGTGGTCGAGCCCTTGGTTACACAATGGTTTTACCCGATGAAGATAAGTACTCAACTACTCGAAACGAATTGCTAGATCAATTAGCGTATTCACTAGGTGGGCGAGCTGCCGAAGAGTTAATCTTCCATGATCCATCAACTGGCGCATCTAACGATATTGAAAAAGCAACCGCTCTTGCTCGCGCGATGGTTACTCAATACGGAATGACTGAAGCAATTGGTGCAATCAAATTAGGCGGCTCAAGTTCAGAACCGTTCTTAGGACGCGACTACGGACATCAACGTGATTACTCAGAAAATATCGCGGCAGTTGTTGACCGTGAGATTCGGACTCTTATTGAAAATGCGCATCAAGAAGCCTTCGATATCTTGGTAGCAAACCGCAAGATTCTCGATGAAATGGTAATTGTCCTTCTTGAGAAAGAAACACTCAATAAGGAAGAGATCGAATTAATCTTTAAGAAAGTGCGCGCTGTTACACCACGTCCAGCTTGGACAGGTTCACCAACGAGAATTCCTTCAGAACAACCTCCTGTTGATGTTCCAGAGCGCGTTGTAGAAGTTGTCGAAGAAGTTAAAAAACCAACTCGCCGGAAGAAGGCAACAAGTGGCGATAAGTAAAGTTTCAGTAACTGATGGTCGAGCTTCTAGTCCTTATGACCAAGAGCGCGCCGAGAAAGCCGTCCGTGAACTTTTATTAGCCCTTGGCGAAGATCCAGATCGCGAAGGGCTTAAGGAAACTCCAGCACGTGTTGCACGTGCAATGAAAGAAAATTTCGAAGGTTTGTGGCAATCACCCGAAGAAGTATTAACAACTACTTTTGATATTGGCCATGAAGAGCTAGTTATTGTGCGCGATATTGAAATCTTTTCGCATTGCGAACACCACTTAACGCCATTCCATGGCGTGGCACATGTTGGCTATATCCCTAGCGGGAAAATTACTGGACTTTCAAAAATCGCTCGTTTAGTTGATATGTATTCACGCCGGCCACAAGTGCAAGAGCGCTTAACAACTCAAATTGCTGATGCGATGGTTAATATTTTGAATCCACTGGGTGTAATAGTCATTATTGACTGCGAACACCTATGTATGTCGATGCGTGGAGTTAAAAAATCTCATGCTCGCACAACAACAAGTGCAGTACGTGGGGTTCTACAAAATACTGTTACACGTGCTGAAGCGATTAGCTTAATTACAAATCGGTAACCACCATGATTGTCATGGGAATTTTGAATGTAACACCTGATTCATTTGCCGATGGTGGACGTCACAATGATTTTGAAGCAGCAGTTCATCGCGCGCATGAAATGTTGGAAGAGGGTGTGGACATTATTGATATCGGCGGCGAATCAACTAAACCTGGTGCCGAACGTGTATCTGAAGCAGAAGAGTTTGATCGTGTAATTCCAGTCATTAAAGAGTTAGCTAAAAGCGGCGTGCGCATAAGTATCGACACCATGCGCGCAAGCACGGCTAGAGCTGCGATTGAAGCTGGCGCGCAGATAATTAATGATGTCAGTGGGGGATTAGCTGATCCAAAGATGTTAACTACCGCAGCAGAGTTGCAGGTTTCATACATTGCAATGCACTGGCGTGGACATTCAAAAGATATGAACTCTTTAGCCGTTTATGACGATGTCGTTAAGGATGTGATTTCTGAACTTCAAGAACGTATTAGTGCTGCCTTGGATGCTGGAATTACCGAGGACAAAATAAATATTGATCCAGGTCTTGGTTTTGCTAAAGATGCCCAACACAACTGGGACATCATCGATTCCATCGATCAATTTGTGGCCATGGGTTATCCAGTATTAATCGGGGCTTCTCGCAAACGATTTCTGGGGGGAGATAATCCAGATGAACGTGAAGCTGCAACTATCCGGCTGACCAAACGTCTATCTACTTCTGGCATTTGGGGAGTTAGAGTTCATTCTGTGAAGCCACATAAGGATGCGTTAAAAGTATGAGCAATCAGATATTTCTAACCGGGATACATGGTTTTGGCTATCACGGATTATTTGAACATGAACGCCGCGATGGACAGGATTTTTATGTTGATGTTGCGCTGACTGTTGATTTAGCACCGGCTTCACATAGCGATCTCATTGAAGACACAGTGAACTATGGGGAGATAACGGATTTAGTTTTCACACATATTACTTCTGATCCCGTAAATCTGATTGAAAAATTAGCTGGACGAATCGCAGAGAGCATTCTTAAGGCACACATCAAAGTATCTGCTGTTTCTGTGACAGTTCATAAACCGCAAGCACCAGTCACTGCGGTTTTAAAAGATATCGCTGTTCAGGTTACTCGCACGCGATGAAAGCAGTTATTGCCCTTGGTGCAAATATTGGCGAACCCAAAGAAAATTTGGATTTAGCTATTGCCTTACTAAAAGAAGCCACTGAGTTTTTAGAAGTGTCTTCGTATTACTCAACTGCTCCAGTGGGCGGCCCCAAACAACCTGATTACTTAAATGCTGTGTGCATTGTTGAAAGTGATTTGCCGGCAGTTGATCTACTTGCACTTTTGCATGGAATCGAAAAATCAATGGGCCGCGAACGTATTGAACATTGGGGTCCACGAACTATTGATCTTGATCTCATTCAATATGGATCATTGCTCAGCGCTAGTGAAGAGCTCCAACTTCCACATCCCCGAGCACATGAGCGAGGCTTTGTTCTAGAGCCTTGGCATGAGATTGAACCTGAAGCAATACTGATTACGCATGGGAAAATTTCCGAGCTTTTGGAGCAATTGCCAAAGTAACCCTAAACTTAGCCATATCTTGCCCGGTACCTGAAAGGACTGGAGCCACACGATGACTGTATTAGTGCCGACTATGGGCGCCTTGCATAAAGGCCACCAAGCGTTGATTAAACGTGCTCGCAGTATGAGTAAAGAAGTTGTTGTAAGTATTTTTATTAACCCGCTCCAATTTGAAAATAAAGATGATCTTGAAAAGTATCCGCGTAGCCCTGAAAGAGATATTCAATTAGCAACTTTGGCTGGCGCTACAGAAGTTTGGATGCCTGATTATGAAGAGATTTATCCAGGTGATATTAAGAAGTTGAGCGCAGGATTGTTAGGTAGCCTGTTTGAAGGTCATGCACGGCCGGAACATTTTGATGGTGTTGTAACCGTTGTGAATCGCTTGTTCGAAATCGTTAAACCACAGATGGCCGTATTCGGAGAGAAAGATTTTCAACAGCTTGCAATTATCAAAGCCATGAAAAGTTCGGTGGAAATTACTGGCGTACCCACTGTGCGTGAATTTGATGGCCTTGCTCTTTCGTCACGCAATGTGCGCCTAACCGAACAAGGCCGTGTAAGTGCGAATGTTATCCACCGTGCATTGGCAGCTGCGCGCCTAGCTCCAACAATTGCGATTGCGCAAGAAGTCATGGATACAACGCTTTCAACTGAGGCCGGATTTAAAAAGGATTACGCAACGATTATTGATGAAGATACTTTTGAAATTGCTACTGATGATGTTCGCAATAAGCGCGGGATTATCGCTGGCTGGATTGATGGTGTTCGCTTGATTGACAATATGAAAATGGGAGTCTAAATGTTGCTTACAATCGATGTTGGTAATACAAATACTGTGCTTGGAGTTTTCAACGGCACCGAACTTGTACGTTCATGGCGTGTTAAGACCGATCCTCGAAGCACTGCAGATGAACTATGGCTTCAATATCGCTCACTCGTGGATGGATATGAAATCACTGGATTATCAGTGTGTTCAACAGTGCCTGCAACCCTTCGTGAACTTCGTTCGATGATTGATGATTATTTTTCAGATATTGGTGTGACAATTGTGGAACCCGGAATCAAAACTGGTGTTCCGTTACTAGTCGATAATCCAAAAGAAATCGGCGCAGATCGCATCGTTAATACCCTTGCTGCACACACACTTTATGGTGGCCCAGCAATTGTCGTTGATTTTGGTACTTCAACTAATCTCGACGTTGTCTCGCCTAAAGGGGAGTTTTTAGGTGGAGCACTTGCACCTGGAATCGAAATCTCAGTTGATGCACTTGCTGCTCGCGCTGCTCAGTTACGCAAAGTTGAATTAGTTCGCCCAAAAAATGTTATTGGTAAAAACACCGTTGAAGCTCTGCAATCTGGAACTATCTTTGGATTTGCGGGCCAAGTAGATGGATTAGTTGATCGAATTTCAGCCGAACTTCTTGAAAGCTATTCAGCGGCGCCAACAGTTATCGCTACAGGCGGTTTAGCCCCGTTGATTATTGGTGTTTCAGAAACAATTGACCATCATGAGCCAGATTTAACTCTGATTGGCCTACGTCTGATTCACGAACGAAATGC
>CAFBQM010000007.1_pt1 | contig 35684 bp, 39 predicted proteins | sample 7269981 | NCBI WGS metagenome assembly CAFBQM01 (sample SAMEA6814182, study PRJEB35770) | uncultured Actinomycetes bacterium | biome: Freshwater; feature: Freshwater reservoir; material: water | place: Czech Republic | collected 2016-11-09 | depth 30m m
CAGCAGAAGAAGCGGCCCAGAAATGGATCGATGCTCATGCTGACGTTGTTGCGTCATGGCTTGGTAAGTAATCAAATAATCTAACAAGCAAGGCCTCTACTTGGTGAAAATCACTGGGTAGGGGCCTTGTTTTATATGTAGACTTTCGGCCATGAGCGCGCAATATGACTACATCATTGTTGGTGGTGGATCTGCAGGGTGTGCGCTAGCTAATCGTTTAAGTGAAAATCCCAATCACAAAGTTCTAGTTCTTGAAGCTGGACGTCGCGATTGGATTTGGGATGTATTTATTCACATGCCAGCTGCGTTAGCTTTTCCAATTGGCAGCAAATACTACGACTGGATGTATGAATCCGAACCAGAGCCTTTTATGAATAATCGCCGTATATATCATGCGCGTGGAAAAGTATTAGGTGGATCTTCTTCCATAAATGGGCAGATTTGGCAGCGTGGTAACGCAATGGATTATGAGCGCTGGTCTAAAGATCAAGGAATGGCTAACTGGGATTACGCCCACTGTTTGCCATATTTTAAAAAGATGGAGAACTGTTTAGCAGATCCCAAATCACCATTTCGTGGAGATAACGGTCCGCTTAAATTAGAGCGTGGACCAAGCAAGGGACCACTCTTTGCTGCATTCTTTAAAGCAACAGAAGAAGCTGGTTATCCACGAACAGATGACGTCAATGGTTATCGGCAAGAAGGTTTTGCAGCTTTCGATCGCAATGTATATCGCGGGCGTCGTCTGAGTGCATCACGCGCATATTTATATCCAGTTATGAATCGCAAGAACTTAACCGTGAAGACCCGCGCGCATGTAACTAAGGTTTTATTTGATGGCACAACGGCTACCGGAGTTGAAGTCCTCATCCGTGGCAAGAAACATGTATTTACTTCGCGTGAAGTAATTTTGTCAGGTGGCTCAATTAATACCCCACAGATTTTGCAACTATCAGGTGTTGGCAATAGAGTAGATCTAGAAAAACTAGGGATCAAAGTTGTTAAGGATTTGCCAGGCGTGGGTGCAAATCTGCAAGATCATCTTGAAGTTTATGTTCAGTACAAGTGCAAACTTCCTGTAACCCAGCAACCAATCACGCAGTTCTGGCGCCGCCCATTTATTGGCGCTGCATGGTTGTTCTTTAGAAAAGGCCCAGGAGCCACAAACCAATTTGAAGCCGGGGGATTTACACGTAGCAACAATGATGTGGCATATCCCAATTTGATGTTCCACTTCTTGCCTCTCGCCATTCGCTATGACGGCACTGGTGATACACGTGGGCATGGCTATCAAGTACATGTTGGTCCCATGTATTCCGATGCTCGCGGATGGCTCAAGATTAAAAGCACGAATCCACTTGAAAAGCCTGCAATTCAATTTAACTATCTATCTACCGATGAAGATCGCCGCGAATGGATTGAGGCAGTAAGAACTGCGCGCAATATTTTGACCCAACCAGCTATGAATGATTTCAATGCCGGAGAATCTTCGCCAGGTAAATCTGTTTCAACCGATGAAGAGATCCTGGACTGGGTTCGCAAAGATGCCGAAACTGCGCTGCACCCATCGTGCACAGCCAAGATGGGCACTGATGCAATGTCAGTTGTTGATCCACAAACTATGAAAGTTCATGGCGTTGAAGGTCTACGCGTATGCGATGCATCGGTTTTCCCTTATGTCACTAATGGCAATATCTATGCACCAGTAATGATGGTTGCTGAAAAGGCTGCAGATTTAATTTTAGGTAAAACTCCGCTTCCTGCAGAGAACATCGAGTTTTATCGCCATGCCAAGTGAAGAGCTCGCGCCGAGTTCTGTTGCGCGAGTAAAGATTCAAAAAACTGATTCAGAAGTAAGTTCCTCAGATTCAGTAGTTGTAGAAGAACCCTTAGAGATTCGTATTAAGCGTGGTTCAAAGGATGAACAGCTGGGAATTACGATGCGAACACCAGGGGCTGATCTAGAACTTGCTGCAGGTTTTTTGTGGGGAGAAGGTTTTCTAAAATCTCCTGATGAATTAATTTCAGTAAAGATTTGTGCTGATAAGTCCTTAACTTTGCGCCAACGTGCAAATGTTGTGACAGCGGTAGTTTCAGATGATTCAGAAGAAGCCGTACGAATCCTTGAACGCCGTTTCACCATTACTTCAGCCTGTGGCGTGTGTGGGTCAACAAATATTAGTGACTTACACAAACGAGGTATTGAAAAGGTTACGCCCCCAAAGCACAGTATTCAAGAGTTAGCGCATATGACTGAGCTGCTAGAAGGTCGCCAGAAAATCTTTGAAAAAACTGGGGGCTTACATGCTGCTGCATTAGTTAACCCTGAAGGTGTTGCACTATGGGTGCGTGAAGACGTTGGACGACATAACGCAGTTGATAAAGTAATTGGCGCAGCATTAATGGATAAGAAACTGCCCTTAAGTGATTGGACCCTCGTAGTTTCAGGTCGCGTTGGTTATGAATTAGTTCAAAAAGCAGTGTGCGCAGGGGTAAGCGCCCTTGTTGGCGTTAGCGCGCCTACGTCATTGGCAGTTGATTTAGCCCATGAATTTGGGCTAACTCTTTTAGCATTTGCACGAAACGGTGTGGCTAAGCAGTACTTACCAAGTTAATTAGCCTCACGTATACTTCGCAAATGTCATTCGAGCATCCTTTAGATCCGCTTAGCCATGTCGAACAAGAGCAGATTGTCGCTCATGCACGCAAAGTGTGGAACCTAGAAGCGCATCATCTCTTTGCGATGCTGCAACTGCACGAACCAACTAAGAGCGAACTTGCAGCAGGTAAGAAAATTGAGCGCACTGCACGTGTAACTATCTGGGATCGCAAGAAGGCAACCGTTAGCGAAGGTCTTATTACTACAGATGGCGTTGCTAAAGAGTACAAAGAGATTCTAGGAGCTAAATCCCCGGTCAGTGTTGTTGAATCGGCAATTGCCCTTGATGTTGTGCGCCGTGATCAATCGGTAAAAGATGCACTTGCCCGCCGGGGAATTAATGACATAACAACTGTGCATATGGAAACGTGGCCAATCGGTGCGCAGATTCCCGCACATTTAGATGATGGCCGCAGACTTATCTGGACACCGATGTGGCACCAACCAACGCCAGATGCAAACTTTTATGCGCATCCGATTCATGGACTACATGCAATCGTTGATATCGATGCCGAAGAAGTTGTCGGTCTTGAAGACAATGCCAATGTACCGATTCCTCAAACTCCTGGGCCGTATCGTGAATCTCAAACTGGGGGCACTATAAAACTTAAAGAGCTCATGATTCATCAGCCTGACGGTGTTTCATTTGATGTGCAAGGTTGGAAAATTAAATGGGAGCGCTGGTCATTTCGGATCGGCTTTGACCAACGAGAAGGTTTAGTTATTCATGATGTGCACTTCACCGATGAGGGCACACCGCGCAAGATTGCTCACCGTTTATCAATTGCAGAATTAGTTATCCCTTATGGAGATCCAGCACAGGGGGCTTACCGCAAAAACGCTTTTGATACTGGCGAATTCGGTCTTGGTAATTTTACAAACTCTTTAACTTTGGGCTGTGACTGTCTGGGTGAAATTGTTTATCTTGATGCAGCTGTCACCGAAGGCGATGGCACCGTGCGCACCATTAAAAACGCTATCTGTATGCATGAAGAAGACAACGGAATTTTGTGGAAGCACGTTGATGTTGATGGGCATGTTGAAGTTCGCCGTGGTCGACGCTTTGTTGCTTCCTCCATTGTTACCGTCAATAACTATGAATATGGATACTTCTGGTATTTCTACCAGGACGGCTCAATTGAATTTGAAGCCAAATTAACTGGAATCGTTTTAACTCTTGCAGATAAAACAGGCGTGGATCATCCATCGGCAACAGAGTTAGAACCAGGTTTATGGGCACCGTATCACCAACATATTTTGTGCGCGCGCATAGATATGGATATCGATGGCAGTAACAACACAGTTGTTGAAGTTGAATCTTTTGCTCACCCAATAGGTGAAAAGAATCCTTACGGTGGGGCATATGAAACACGAGAAACTGTTCTGGCATCTGAAAGCAAAGCTCAACGGCTGGTTGATCCGATTAAGAGCCGCTTTTGGAAGATCATTAATCCCAATAAGAAAAACCATGTTGGGCACAGTATTGGTTACAAGTTAATTCCTGGTCACACTACGTATCCGCTTGCACACCGTGAATCAGTATTGGGTAAGCGCGCAGGATTTATGTACAGCCATCTCTGGGTAACGCCTAATACCGAAGCCGAACGTTATCCGGCAGGAGATTATCCATTCCAACATGACGGTGGCGCAGGTTTACCTGAATGGACAAAGAACGATCGTCCAACGGAAAATACCGACGTCGTGATGTGGCATGTATTTGGAACTAACCACATTCCACGCACTGAAGATTGGCCAGTTATGCCAGTTGAGCGCACAGGCTTTCATTTAAAGCCAAGCGGATTTTTCAGGAGAAGCCCTGCAATGGATGTCGCGGCATCAGAGGCCGTTGATACTTCATGCGATTGTTAAAACTGCGGGCATACTTAAAAGCGGCTCACTTTGGTCCGACCATGATTGTTACGAGTATTTCTTTTGTTTTTGGAACGATTTTGTGGTGGGAAGGCCCTGCATACGTCATAGCATTTACAGTTTTTCTTGGCCAACTAATAATCGGTTGGAGCAATGATCTTTATGATTATCAAGATGACCTAGCGCATAACAGAACTAATAAACCATTAGTTGCTGGCACAATCTCAGCTACCCAACTACGCAAAACAACCTTTATTTTCATTCCAATTGCAGTGATTGCAAATCTGATTGGTCCTCTTGGAATTGAGGGTGGCAGTATTTATCTACTCGGAGTTGGTTGTGGGATTGCATATAATTTCTACTTTAAGTTCTCACCTTTATCACCCCTACCGTATGCAATTGCCTGTGCCGCGCTACCGGCATCGGTCTATTACTCAGTTGATCGCACTCCGCCACTGTGGGTTTTAGCTGGCGGATCTCTACTAGGCGTGGGGTTTCATTTCTTGAATGTCTTAAAAGATATAGAAAAGGATCAGATCAGTTCAATTAAAGGTCTACCGCAAATTGTAGGAAAGAAAGTTTCTGCAGTTATTGCCTTTGTTCTTATTTGTGGTGCGATATTAATTGTTCTTAACCGGTAACAGGTGTCGATTCGGTAGATTCAGGTGCTGTTACTGGCGAGAGGAGATTGCCGCTTGCCGTAACAGTTTTAAAGGATTTAGCCACCGCCAACAACTGAGAGTATGTAATTCCACCAATTCCTTGAACCTGAATTTCGGTTCCCTTTAAACCTTTAGCCGCTTTAGTAGTAAAGATTAAATAGCCACCAACTCGGGCAATGTCATTTACTCCACACTTTGCAAAAGATTCAGCTTTTGCAGGATCACAATAGACGTAGACCTTTGCAGTGATTCCATTGATTTTTGCTACACGCAAGTATTTTGAAATACCTGGATCAGAACACTTTACTTTCGCCATGGTCTCCATAATTTCTAGATACCTAGCTGTACCACCATATTTAACATAGATCCACTCTTCCTGTCCAGGTTGGCAGGGCAGGAGTGAAAATTTTGAAGCCTTTAATCCCAAAGTATTACTTGGCTTATAGACCGTATAAGTCAGTCCGGTTTGTGCATCTGAGTATTTATCACCAGAACCCATAGCAGTCGCCGTTGTTGGCACCACCATAACAAGGGCTAAAACTAGGGCTAGTACTTTCTTCACAGGATTAACTTACTGGCCATATCTGAGTAAGTCATTTGAAGGCTGGATAAATTATGAACTCCATCGGCTTTTTTGAAAATTTACAGATCAAATGCGCTCAGAATCTAAAAAAGATCAAGGAAATGGGATATCGTTTTCAAATGAATCCAACAGTAAAGATTTCTAGAGACCAGCATATTTGGGCATTCTCAGCAGATATGAAGCCAGTTGTTTCTGTAGAACCAGGCACAGTTATTGAGATTGAAATATGGGATTGCTTCACAGGACAGGTTCAAAGTGAGAGCGACACCTTATTAACTTTAGACATGACCCGTATTAATAGCGCAACTGGCCCAATTGAAGTCATTGGCGCTGAGCCGGGGGATTCAATTTCAGTAACAATTATGGATATTAAACCCGGTCCAAAAGGTGCAGGAATGGTTATCCCTCAATGGGGTCAACTTATCGAACATACAACCGCGCCACAGACAAGAATCTTTGCCGTTCAAGATGGCACAATTACAATGGAATCCAATGGCGTAACTTTTCCAACTCGCCCCATGTTTGGCGTGATTGGTGTTGCACCAGCTTCAGGTGAAATTGGAACTTTCTATGCAGATCACCATGGTGGAAATATGGATGATTACCTCAATGGAATTGGAGCAACTGTCCACCTTCCAGTTTTTCAACCTGGTGGCCAACTTGCAATCGGTGACATGCATGCTTCGATGGGCGATGGTGAAATCTCTGGAACTGGTGTTGAAATTGGTGGAACAGGTTTAATTAAAGTTGATTTAATCAAAGGCAATAGCGGTGGCTGGCCAATCACAGAATTAAAAGATTCTTGGGTTACACATGGAACTGGAAGCAATATTCAGGATGCTTTGAAACATGCATGTGAAGAAGCAGCAAAATTATTAGTAGATCACTGGGGCTTCACCATTGAAGATGCATTCATCTTTTTATCAGTGGCAGGCGATTTGGGAATTGCCCAAAACTGCCACCCAATGCCTGATGGGTTTGCTGTAGCCAAGATGCGCGTGCCAAAGATTTCGCGTGCGCCAAAGCCATTTAATCGCAAATAAAGTAGTAATAATTAGTTGAATTACCCACCAGTAACAAATTATTTGGAGGAGAATTCTTTACATTCTCAAGTAAAGACTTGAGATTTATCGGAGATGAAACGGGGAAAACTAATTGGCTCAATTAGAACGCAATGCCGTTGGATTACGTGAAGTTGTATTCCAATCTATATGTTCCATGGCACCTGGTGCAGCAATTGCTGCATCGATTCCATTTGGAGCACCTCTTGCTGGTGGAGCACTTCCACTTGCAGTGATTTTTGCATTCATTGGTATTTTCTTTACTGCATCAAGCATTGGTCAATTAGCAGCACACATCCCATCTGCTGGATCAGTTGCAACCTATAGCGCAGTTGGATTGCGCCCTTGGGTTGGCTTCCTTGTTGGTTGGGCTTATGCAGCCGTTGAAGTTCTCATTGTTCCTCTCGTTATGTTGCAACTTGGATACACAGTTGCTGGCGAATGGAACGCAGAACAACCTTCATTCTCAACTGGTAACTGGTGGATCTTTACAGTTGCCGGAACACTTTTGGTTGGTGGAATTGTTTACAAGGGTGTTCGCTCTTCAGCTCGCACAGGTGTAATCCTTGGTGCAATTGAAATTGGCGTCTTCCTACTTGTTGGAATCATTCTTGTAATTAAGGCCGGCGGAAATAATGATCTTGCAGTGTTTTCTCCACACTATGCAAATGCTCCAGGCTTTGGTGGCTGGTCAGGTGTTATCGCAGGATCAGTCTTCTGTCTTCTTGCATTCTCAGGATTTGAAGCAGCAACACCGCTTGCAGAAGAAACTGAAAACCCACGCAAAAACATTCCTAAAGCAGTTATGTATGCAACGGTTTCTATCGGAGCTTTGTATGCATTCACAACTTATGCCGCAACAGTTGCTTTCGGACCTGAAAAGTTTAAGGACTTCGCAGCATCAAATAACGGCGCACCATGGGATGGTCTAGCAAAGGGCGTTGGAACTATCTTCTGGATCTTGGTTCTCTTTGCAATTATTAACTCAACTATTGCAAATGCAAATGCGGGCGCTAACGTGTTCACACGTACTGCTTATGCATTCGGTCGCGCCGGAGCTTTCCCTAAGTTCCTTTCTGAAATTGATCCAAAACACAAGACTCCACGCAACGCTGTGATTGTTCAACTTGTTGTTGGTCTTGTCTTGGCTCTTGGCTTAGGCGCTAAGTACTCACCACAAATGGCATTTGGAATTATCGCAACAGGTTTAGTGGTTGCAGTTGTTCCGGTTTACATGATTGCAAACCTTGCCTGCATTGGTTATTTCACCAAGCATCGCCGTGAAGAACGTCATCCTGTCATCCACATTGTGGTTCCACTTGTTGGCTTCATCTTCTTAATTCCTGGCTTCTTCAATGCAGCAGGAATTACAGGAATGCCAGGATTAAGCTTCATCGTTTCCCTGGCTTCACCACTTACCTATGGCGCATATGCCATGGGTGTGTGGATGCTCTTCGGTTTAGTAGCACTTGCTTACTTGAACAGCAGCAAGCCAAATGCAATTAAGGAAGTTGCAACTATCCACGGATAAATTCACTTGCTCGGTGCCCCTCAGAAATATCTGGGGGGCATTGGCATTTCTAGAGACACTCGTGCCTCCTTCCAGATCTTTCTATTCATTTGGGGGAGTTAGCACTCTTGCCTCCCAGCCGGGGGCAGGCCACTATGGCCACCACGACTAGAAGACAGGTGAGCCATGAAGATCAACAGCATAATTTCAGGCAAGCGCGTTGAAACTATTTCCGCCAGCGCCAGCATCCATGATTTGGTTTCCTCTTTAAATACGCATCATATTGGTGCACTTGTTGTATCTAATGATGGCAAGAAAATTGATGGCATCGTTTCAGAACGAGATGTTGTGCGTGCTATGCCAGGCAAGCTAGATGATTTAACTAAAATGCATGTTCGTGACATTATGACGGCCGAAGTTCATACCTGCACAGCTGATTCTACCATCGCCGAATTAATGATCATGATGACCGAGCATCGCATTCGCCACGTTCCCGTTGTTGATGCCAATGGGGCATTACTTTCTATTGTTTCAATCGGGGATGTTGTCAAAAACTACGTGAGCGAAATCGATTCAGAGCGCACGGCTTTGCGTGACTATGTAGCAAGCGGTAGTTAATACACTTATCTAATGGAACTGCGCTTCACCAACGAGCTCATTGAATGGCGCGGCCCAGCACCTTTTTACTTTATTCAGACACCGCCCGAAGTCACGGCTGAGATCAAAGTAATCGCTGCAGCTAAAACATATGGCTGGGGAGTACTGCATACCAATGTCACTATTAATGAGGCGCAATGGGAAACCGCGCTAATTCCAAAAGATGGCGCTTATTTAGTTCCCATAAAAAACGCTATTCGATTACCGGAAAAGCTAGAAATCGGTCAAAGAATTAATGTAAAGCTTTCCTTCGATCTTTAAGCCGAAGGGAGTTCGAGTAGCGGTTTCTTTGGTTCATCCTCAGCTAAATCTTTGAGAACTTTTGAAACAATCGGTTTTACTGCCCCAAGCCCTTGTTCGGCAGAGTTAAGTGCTTGTGCAAGGAAGCGGTTAAATTCGCGACCCACGTTGCCCGAAAATAGAATACCTGAAGTCTTCTGACGATTGCTGACATGGAAAATGTAATCAGTTTCATCACTTGAAGTAGCGGCCCCATTCCATTTAGAAAAAACCCATTCCTTAGTATTCATCATTCCGTTAAACATCAGACGGTCAGTTGTCAACACAACATCTCCAACTTCTTTGTACACCTGAATTTCATCACCTGGGATAAATGTGCCGCGCATTGCACCTACACGATAACGAATGCCAGCCACAATAGGAATACTCACGCCTTGACTGCTACCTACATAGTGCCCCGCAGTTCTGCCTGCTTCGTGAAATTGTCCTTTACCTCGCCACAAAACAACTTCGCCTGCCTTTTGCACTGTTAAATTTTCTACAGCGTCTTCACCTTTAACCGCTAAATCAAATACATCTTTGATCTTCGTAAAGATCTCAATGTCGCGTTTCCAGTCTGCATAATTAAGTTGATAATCATTGAGGGCGTTCTTGTATGCCCGCTTCGCTTTTTGATTAGCCCAAAATCCCATGTCTCTATAGTGCCCTAGTCCACTGAGAAAACAGGCTCTGCCCCTACTTACACTCGGCTAAGCGCGCCTTAACCAGCGCCAGAATCAACTTAGTATCAACGGCCCAATCATTGGGCACACCTATCGTCTTTTTCTTCACAACTAAATCAGTCATCTTGGGAGCAAACTCTGCAATCACATCTGCGCTCCAGGGTGAGATCAAAATATGTTTGGTTGCAGCCGATGCCCCAAATATATAATCTGCACCGATTTTCATCATCGGTTGGTTCCAAGCAATAACAAGTTCTGCTTGTGGATATTTTGTTGCAATTGTTTTAAAGATTGCACGCATTGTCTTTGCCTGATCTTTGCCGATTGTCTTATAAAAAGCGGCTGGAGTATCAAATCTGCGCGTCGTTGTAGACCCCCGTGAATACATCACCAAGGCATTTGCATGTGCCTGACTAAATCCATGATTTTCACGCAAGTATGCAATTTGGGCTGGGTATTTCTCATCGGCCAGATCTTTCATCACTGAAAACCAGTAGGACATTTTGTGCCCATACTTCTTTTCGATAAGCGGAAAATGCGCCTCGCGTGAATGATCTTTGAGAGCCATACCCAAATAATACCGAGAATTACTCACTACAACTGGCACTATGTACTCATGATTAAAGAAATCAACGCATCCAGTATTCGCCGCTACAACATCATCGCCGGTATTTTCCACTTAGCTCAAATGCTAGTGGTCCTATCCCTTGCCAATGATTTCACGCTTCCAATCGTTGCCCGCTATATGGCTGGTCCACCGGGAAGCACATTTGCCCAGCCAATTACTTTGCTTAATACCCCAGTTGGTTTAGCCGTTGCAATCTTTCTTGGTCTCTCTGCTTTCTTTCACTTTCTTGTCGCATCACCGCAATATTTTGGCCGCTATCAAGCTGGCATAGCTGCACAACGCAACTATTTCCGCTGGGTTGAATACAGCATTAGCTCCTCAGTGATGATCGTGCTCATTTCCCAGATTTGTGGAATCACTGATGTCGCGGCAATTGTTGCAATCTTTGGAGTTAACGCATCCATGATCTTGTTCGGTTGGTTGCAAGAAAAATATGAAACCCCTGGAAACGGTGGCTGGCTTCCATTTATCTTTGGCTGCATTGCCGGAATAGTTCCGTGGCTAGGACTGGTTTTCTACATCTTTGCAATCGGTGGCCCTGGCGATACAAAGGCCCCTGCATTTGTCTACGGCATCGTTATCTCACTCTTTGTGCTCTTTAATACCTTTGCCGTTGTGCAGTATCTGCAATATAAAAAAGTTGGCAAATGGAGCGATTACATCAGGGGAGAGAAGACCTACATCACTCTGTCTTTGATTGCTAAATCAGCGCTTGCCTGGCAGATCTTTGCATCAACGCTGATTCAGTAATTTGTATTACTTGCGCAAGATGTTTATTAAGTAACTCAATCCAAACCCAAAACCTATGGTTGCATATACATAGCTAAACCAGGTCAGCTGCACAGGAATCATTAGAGTTAACACGCCGAGTGCAGTCGCGCTCACGCACATCACCTTTGCCACATTTGCAACACCTGCATCAGAGCTGTTCTCTGCGTTATTCCACATATTTCCAGCAAGTGCAACAAGGGTGGTTGCAATCATGCGCATAGACCAGACAAGGCCGTCATTGCTATCAAAGCCAAGCAGGTCCAGAAATAGATTAGGGAGAACAAGTAGAAACAAGGCAGATGCACCAAAGACTAAAGATCCAGCTTTAAGGGTTTTTCTAATGGATGCGTGGTTCATGCGTAAAGATTACATCCCACTTTTTGGTTTTCCGCGCTTTAACAACGTAACAATCAGCCCAATCACTATCAGCAGCAACCCTACTGGCATAGTAATAATTAATAACCACAGATAAGTGCCAGTTCCTGAACCCTCATCAAACATAGAGGTTCTGCTTATAAGGGATGTAATAAAAGCAAGCACGATTGGCAGAAAGGCAACTACCAGCCCTGCACGAATTAGCAGCATCTTCTTCACAAAAAAGATTATAAAGAGGACCAAGTCAAATAGACCCAAAAAGAGAATCAGAAACACAGCGCCAAAGCCGTTAGCACTTTGGTTGCCCTCTGTTACTAAGGTGGTGAAGTAGAGGTAGATAAGAACAGCATTAATCAAGCCTGCGCATATCAGGACGATTACCTTGGGCCGCATTTAGTAAGGATATGGCTTTGGGTGCTTGGGGGATTGAGTTAAGAACCCCAGGCGCACAACACGATTTTGGGCGTGTTGCCAAAGAATGCCAAGGGGTTGGAGGAGCATTATTCCTACTACTTCAAGGGAGAGGTTAATTACAATGGATCAACACTTAAACGCAGCCAGAGGTCACAACGTTGAACTTGGCTTTAACAACACTCGCACGCTCTTCACCTTTGGAAACCTTGCAGCTATTGCCATTGATGCGTTGGCAGATTTAAGCGATGGCTCAAAGCTAGCTTTGTCTGTTGCTGTAGTAATCCTCAATATTTCATGCTTGCTCTCTTTTGACACAGAACTAAAGATTTTTGCAGCATTGAGCAAAGACACTGGTGATGAGAATTCAGCTTATGCCAATGGTGGTAAGCAAACTCCTTGGGGAGCCTTCAGAATCTTTTGCTTAGTGATCTGTGTTGTTGCAGCCGTTGCACAGTTAATGGCTATTAACGCTTAGCTTGGCAGTACGGCTCCATCGTTGCGCAAACTTGCCGGTTGTTATGACAATCGGCTCTCTGCTCACCCCTAAACCCCTCTCTCAAATGCTTGCATAAGTATGCTTTATTAAAGTACCCTCAGTAATCGGGCTAATTCCAAGCAGGGCAGTTGGAAATAAAGGTCATCGCGATGCGTTAATGGAGAAGAGAGAGCACATGAAGGAATTGAAATATGGCGATCTACAGGTAACTATTCTCGACTCAAATGAAGAGCTCGGCAAAAGAGCGGCACAAGATTTTGCGATTGCATCCCAGAATGCCCTGAAGAATAAAAGCGAGATTTCAATAATTCTTGCAACTGGCAATTCACAACTATCTTTTGTTAATGCCCTTTATGAGCGCAGCGATATCGAATGGTCCAAGATAAGCGTTTTTCATATGGATGAATACCTAGGAATCGACGATAAACACCCGGCCAGTTTCTTCCGTTGGATGCATGAAAGAATTGAACTTAAATTAAAGCCAAAAGCATTATATGGAATTCGCGGTGACGTCCCTGCTGCCGAAGAGATCGCTCGTTATACCGATTTACTTCAAAAAAATAAACCATCCATTTGTGTAATGGGAATTGGCGAAAATGGCCACGTGGCTTTTAATGATCCACCTGCTGATTTCTCAACTAAGGAGCTAATCAAAATTGTAGAACTCGACGACATTACGTGTCGATTGCAACAAGTAAACGAAGGACATTTTGCTACATTAGAGGACATGCCACTTCAAGCACTAACTCTTACTGTCCGCGCACTTCTAGACCCAGAAACAGTTTTAGTTCTAACTCCTGAGTCCAGAAAAGCTCAGGCCGTGAAGGACTCTTTGGAAGGACCCCTAACACCAACTTGTCCCGCATCAATTCTTAAGACAGCGCCTAACGCCCATCTATATCTCGATCAAGATTCATCAGCGCTACTAACGCTTTGATTCTAATCGGGTGAAAATTATCGGAGTATTCGTTGCTTAATTCTGATCCAATAAAAAAGAATTCTCCATCCTTAAGTTTTGAAATTGTTTATGCTGGCCGAAGCAGAGAACTACAAATAAGGGCAGTAAGGTCAGGGGATTTATCTGACTTTGATGGCCAGATTCATGAATCAGCAAATGAGTATTTACTTGTTGGCAAACCGAATGCTGCAAATGCAAATGCTGTGCGCATGCACCTTCCTTGGCTCAAACCTAAACCACTGGGGTTAAATCTTTCAGCAGGTGTGGGAGATCGTCTTGGACTTGCAACGTCAGGACATGCACGAGCTTTTACAAAATATGGAAAAGGAATTTTACCAATCTTCGTTCAACAATCTGCAAGAGAGATGGAAAGGTTGTTTCGAACACCACAAGAGGTCATGGACGATGCCACCTTTGGATTAATTGAATCGTCATGGATGAATCAATTTGGATCCGATGCAGATCACTTAAAAACTATCGCCGATATCGATACTGCACTAGCCGCTGGATTCACTATGTTCACGCTAGATCCAGGTGATTCTGTCGCAGTGGTGCCCCCCAATTTTGATGGCAACTTGAATCATTTACCTTGGGGTGAGCTTGAAGATACCGAAGAGTCAATGATTCTTAGATACAAAGACAAGCAATTTAATATAGGTGAGATTTCTATTTCAATGAATAATGAGGAAATAAGACGGGCAGCCTATAAGTACAGCTCTGCCGTAGCTTGCGTTGTTTCGATGTATCGACACTTAATGCAAACTGCAAAACACGAAGTTGAAGTTGAAATTGCTATTGATGAGACCAGCGAAGTCACCACAATGGGTGAGCACATTTTTATTGCAACAGAGCTTAAGCGGCTTGGTGTTAAGTGGATTAGTTTTGCGCCACGTTATATTGATGGTTTTGAAAAAGGTATTGAATTCAAAGGCAATCTTGGAGAATTATCAGTAAATCTAAAAGGACATTTTGCAATTGCAGAAGCTTTGGGTCCTTATAAATTGAGCATTCACTCTGGTTCTGACAAGTTTGACATCTATTCCATGGCACACGATATCTGCGGTGGCCTTGTCCACTTGAAAACTTCAGGAACGAGTTATCTTGAGGCATTGTCAATATGTGCCCAATTTGCCCCTGATTTATTTCGAGAAATTTATCAAATGAGTGTGGACTCATATGCTAAAGCTCGCTCTTCTTATCAAGTTTCGGCTAATCTGAAAAACGCTCCTTCTGCGGCTACGTTAAGTGATACAGAGTTAATAGGGTTGATAACTTCAGATGACACTCGGCAGATTCTTCATGTCGGTTATGGTGATGCGTTAACACTTCGTGATAGTTCTGGCAATTTTGCGTTGCTTGCTGCATTGCAGATGTGTTTGATTGAAAACAAGGAAGATTACGATCAAGCCATGGAAGCGCATATTGGAAAACACCTAGCACTATTTGGTTAAGCTGAATTAATTTAAAAACTATTTAGAATCAGCTGATCTGGCTTGGCTCACCATTTGCGTTGGATTGACGTATCTCAAGGCTACAATCAAAATAAAGAGCGTTGTAAGCATGTAGAACACAGCCATCGCACTAATTGCTTGGTATGGACGAATTCCAGAAGCGAAAACTGCGTAATAAAGTGCCACGACAAGCGTATTACTGCCTGGGCCTGAGACTAAATACGTTAGTTCGAAAAGCGCCACGGTTTGCACGAGCACAAGAAGGGCCGCTGCTAATAGTCCTGGGACGATGAGGGGAGTGAGTATTTTTATAAATATTTGCCGAGTAGTTGCTCCACACATTCTGGCAGCTGCCTCGATTTTTGGATCGATCTGCTCGATAAAGGGAGAGAGCACCAAAATAACAAACGGGATTGCCGGTACGGTATTAGCAACAATTACACCGGTTAATGTTCCGCCGAGATTTAAACGATAAATGAAAGTTGCCAAGGGAATTCCATACGTTATAGGTGGCAACATGATTGGTAGTAAGAAGCTCAACATTAAAATCTTTTTACCGGGGAAATCGCGGCGTGCAAGCACATAAGCAGCAGGTGTTCCCACAAGAATCGAAATCGAAACAACTGCCAGGGCAACTTGCAAAGTAACTCTAAGAAGGTTGGGAACCTGATAGTCATGCCATGCTGTTGTATAGAACTTTGTAGTCCAGCCCGCAGGCAACCAACCATCAAACCATTCAGTTCCAAAAGAGCTAACGACTACCGTGCCAATGACTCCCAGAAGATTAATAAAGAAGAAGCCAACCGATCCCCAAATCAACCATCCAAGTGGGGATTTTATAAATACTTTTCTGGGCGCCATTAGCCTTTACCGCCAGAAGTGCTTCCGCTATAGAGGCGCGAACGCATAACCAGTACAAGTGCGACTACCGCAAGTTCAAAGCCACCAGTGATTACTGATATTGCTGATGCCATCGAGTAATCGTAATTATTTACGATTGCCTGAGCAGCGGCAACAGCCAGAACATGTGAATCTCCTGCTGGATTTCCAAGCAAGTTAGCTGAAGGAAAGACAGAAAAAGCGAGCACAAAATTGAGGCAAAATGTTATTGCCAAACCCGGAGTTAATAGAGGAAAAGTAATGTATCTAAATCTCTGCCAGGAAGTAGCGCCCAAGGTACTTGCCGCTTCTTCCATTTTAGGATTAATTCCAGATATATATGAAAGCGTGAGCAAGAAAGCAAAAGGAAAACCTGTTATGAGTAATGAAATCATAACGCCCCAAAAATTATGCAGTAATTGCAGCGGCTGATCAATTATTCCTGTGGCTAGCAAAGTTCGATTGAACCATCCGTTAGGAGCTAGATATGCCGATAAGCCTTCAGCGACAAGAACTGTTCCAAGACTCATTGGAATTACCAGCAGGGTGTTAATTGTCCGTTTACCCCGTACTCGGTGTCTTAATCGCACAGCCAAAGGTATGGCTGCAAAAACATTTATTAGTGATACCGGCAAGGCGATCCTAAAAGTATTCCAAATTGAATCGCGCATATATGGGTCACCAAAAAAACTTCGATAGTTTCCTAAAGCTCCAGATTTAGCATCCATAGGGTGAAAAGATAAATAAGTACCATACATAGTCGGGTAGATAAAAAAAGCTACCATCGCTAAAAACGCTGGAATAAGTAAGATAAGTAGGCGATCAACGCCACGCTCAGCTAGCCAAGACTTCAAATTAAAACCCCGTGCACTTGTGGTAACTCCAGACATGTGGCTATTTGTCACTATCTGGATACACAAGTACCCGTTCTGAAGGAACTGTCAGGTTCGTACTCTGACCGACTTCAAGTTTTTTAGGAGTTCGAATGTGGAGGGTAATTCCCTGTTCGGTACTAACTTCAACAGCAAAATCCTTGCCCTGATATTCAACAGATTTTACGGTGCAGGAAATGTTATTACCCAAAGCATTTTCAACCAATAAATCTTCAGGGCGAATAGCTACACGTACTTTGCCTGCCGCAGCACCTGAAAATAGGTTCGAAGCTGTTAGTTCCAGACCCGAAGCTCGCAATGAATATTTGCCAGCAGATCCGCCTGCGACCAAATCCATCGAAATCATGTTTCGGTACCCCATGAAATCGGCTACAAAACTATTGGTTGGATTCATATACACATCTTCGGGAGTTCCAATTTGCTGAACCTTGCCATCATGAAGAACAACGAGGCGATCAGCAAGTGATAGCGCTTCTTCTTGATCGTGGGTTACATAGACAGTTGTGAGTCCTAATTCGCGGTGCAAACGCTTAATTTCACTTCGCATTTCGTGACGCAGCTTTGCATCAAGATTTGAGAGCGGCTCATCCATGAGAACAACTTGAGGTTCAATAACAATGGCACGCGCAATTGCAACGCGCTGTTGTTGTCCTCCCGAAAGCTGACTTGGGTGCTTATCTGCATGAAGAGATAGCTGGACAAGATTGATAGCGGCGCTAACACGGCGTTCAATCTCAGCCTTTGCTACCTTTTTAATCTTTAACCCAAATCCAATATTTTGGCGCACAGTTAAATGTGGAAAGAGTGCGTAATTCTGAAAGACCATTCCAAAATCTCGGCGCTCTGGCGGTAACGTGTCGATGCGTCGATCATCTAAGAAGATAGAACCATCGGTTAACGGTAATAGTCCAGCTAGGCAGTTCAACGCCGTTGATTTACCGCAACCTGAAGTTCCTAACAGGGCAACAAATTCTCCGTTGCCAATTGTTAAGGATAAATTGGAAAGTGCCACGGACTTGCCAAAGGCCCGTGACACCCCCTTCAAGTGCAGTTCGCTAAAGTCTTGTTTAGACAATTAGTGAAACCTTTCTATTTTAGTTTGTCTCCGCCAATTTCTTTATCCCATTTTTCAAACATCGCACCTAGCTTTTTACCTGGCAACTGTGGAAGTGCAGGGAACTTAGCTAGAAGTGCAGGATATTCAGGTCGGCCGTAAATACGAATTACTTTGCGACTTGATGCAGGTGCCATTGCAGGAACGATTCCCGCAATTGCTGGACCTGGATACATGTAACCATCATCGTATGCATATGCCTGTTGTGATGGAGTCAAGATCCACTTCATCAAATCCAGAGCTACAGCGAGCTTGTCAGCTGACTCTCCCTTAGGAATTGCTAGATAAGTTGCATCCATCATCCAAGTTGTGTTTTCGAATGCGACAACCTTAGCTTCTTTTGGCACTGTTCCAATTGCACGCACGTTTATATCCCAACCAGCAGAGCTTGGAACAATTTTCTTAGTTCCTGCTGCAAGTTCACGCATGCTCTTGCCTGTACCAGTTGTGTAATAAGGAATGTACTTTCCAAGATCCTTTAGGTATGCCCATGTCTTATCCCAACCATTGATTGGATCTTGTGGATCCTTATCGCCGAGAATGTATGGCAATCCCTGAACAAATGCACGGCCAGGTCCAGAGTTTGATGGACGACCATAAGTAAATCCATCTGGATTCGCCTTTACCCAGTCAAGTAATGCTGCTGGAGTTGTTGGTGGCTTTGCAACTGTCTTTGGAAGGTACTGAAGAAGTGGACCGTAGTTACCAAAGTCATCAACGATTGCATAACCTTGAGCTTGCTCCCACATTAATTTTGCACCAGGTAGGTAACGTGAAACGCTAGCACCTAGTTGATAGTTGTAATCTGGGAATAATTTTGTAAGAAGTCCTTGCTCGATTGAAGGAGCAAGCGCATCATTTCCTGTTAGCAATAGATCGATTTGCAACTTACCTGCTGCTTGCTGAGCTTTTAACTTTGCAGCAATTTCTGTTGCATCGCCAGTTTCAAAATTTACTGATGCAAGGCGCTTTGGAAAGCGTCGCATGTAACTTTCAACCATTGGCTGAACAACCTGTAAATCGCCAGCCACATCAACGAGGTTGAGGGTTACTGGAGATGAAGGCATTTTTAGTGCAGCACCAATCGGATTGGCCTGCTTGAAATTGGCAACTGCTGGACTAGCAACAACAATTGTGGCCACTAAGGTCACACTTGTGAGTACAGCAAAGAATTTACGATTCTTACTTAACATTAAAGACTCCTTCTCTCCACTACATTCGAGGGCTGGATAGATTTACATTCAGCCTGTGGCCAGATGGCCATGAGCTTGTGTCGTTAGAACTATAGTCATACTTATTACAAATACAATGGGCTGGCCGCATTTTCTACGGGTGAATTCCACGCATGAGTAGAGGCCGACTACGGAGTTTTTTCGATCTCGGACTCCCAAACTTTGTTCATTTCCTCCATTGCCTGCTCCATGATTGCAAGCATCGAATCATGTGCCGCGCTCGCCGCCCCCTTTTGGATTCGATCTGCCACATCAATGTGCAGTTGCAGCGCCTCCTCTTTAGGGTGGGCAGGCATCAGGCCGTAATGAGTTCGCCCAGTCAATACCTCTTTAACCAAACTATTGAGCTTTGAAAACATCTCATTGCCTGAGCTTTCAAGGATGAGCTGATGAAATCGAACGTCAAGGGCGAGAAAAAGTTCAACATCCTCATTCTGCCCAGCGATTTTCATTCGTTGAGCTAGTGCGACTAACTCTGTGGTGTTTATTAGCGGTGCCCGAATGGCGGCAAGTCTGGCTGCGGCAGGCTCGATTGCGGATCGGAGCTCATTTAATGAGCGCAATTGATTGATACGAGCCGATGAAGCAAGGCGCCAGCGAATAATCTGCGGGTCAAATAGATTCCAATTGCTCGGGGGCAGCACGAGGACGCCTACTCGGCGAGTTGAAGAGACAAGCCCCATTGATTCCAAAACTCTGACAGTTTCTCGTACCACTGAGCGTGAAACCTTGTATTGAAGTTCAAATTCCTCTGTCTTCACAACGGTTCCAGTAGCAAGCTCGTGCGCACATATAGATAGGCCAATTTCCTCGACGAGTTGGCCATGCAACCATCGAGTAGCCGGCTTATCCCTTGAGGGCAGTTGAATCTCATCCATGGGACAAGGTTAGTTGAAACAGAGGACCCTAAGCCAGTAGTACTTAGATATCTGTGTGATGGATGATGCCACCACCGCGGAACTTAAGCATTGGTGTCTTCTGCCAAACATCCATCGCATCATCAAAGCTCTTTGAATTTGCCATGACCTTGTCTTGTGATGCACCAAATGCTGCTGCACTATCAAACTCAACGGAATAGATCCAAGCTCCGTTGTATTCGCCATATCCACCTTCATAGATGTTTACAGCTGATGCGCCTGCTTCTGCAAGAAATAACTTCTTCCACTCTGCAAGTCGTTGCATTTGCTGACGACGAGTAATGCCTTCCATACCTTCTACTATCCATATTTCTGATGTTTTTGCCATGTGATTCTCTCCTCCTATAGATCGAACTTTGGACTTTTGGAAACTACTCCCATAGCAAGGTCATTACAACGGATAGGCGAAACCAATTTCAGGCTCAACTAATTTCCACTTGAGCGCCACACGCTGGATCCATTTAGGCACGCCACCTCTATTTATGCGAAGCAGCAACAAGGCTGCTCCTATAAACATGACGTTGTTAAAAATCCCGGATGTTAATCCTTCCCATAAACTTGGGTTCAATTGTTCTGTAGTACTTGTATCAGTTCTAACTTTGTCAAAGACGATACTCCAATCACTGATTGCATGAAAGAGCACTGCTATCCAAATACTGCGCGTTACGATCATAAGTACGCAAGCAAAAACCCCGAAAGCAAATGCATCGATCACATGCCAATAAGCCCGCCACGGATCCCAATTGGGTCCGCGATATAGATTTAAATGCATCAACCCAAAAAACATTGATGAAACAAAAATTGCTCTGCCTTGTCCAAATTTTCGCATAATTCCAAATATCAGACCGCGCGAGACCATCTCTTCACCAAATCCAATTGAAAGCAAGAAAATGATTCCGCGAAATGCCATCCCTGGTGCAAGGTGTGCTTTATGAGGAAAAGAAACTGCTAAGAGCATAAACAGTGAAGCAATCACCAACGCCAACACTGTTTTAAAATGCACACGGGGGAGCCCAAAGTACTCAAGGCTATCGAGCCCCAAAAGATATATAGCCAGATAAAAAATCAAACCCAATGTCACGTAGCTAACCGTGGCATTAACGTACTTCTCATTACTAATCCAAGATCCTGGCAGTAAGTCGAGGATTAATAGGGCAAAAATTGAAACACCAGCAGCGATAACGTAGTGCCGCACTTGTCTCATACCCGCCACGATAGAGACCCCAACAGACAAATCTGTCAGTTATTCCGGCTTGGCTAAAAGCCCTGCAGCACCCTTTTTTAGGGAGTTTTAATCCAAAGGGCTAGAAGAAACGGCCGGAAAATCCTCATGCACCCTTGACAGAGATGGCTAAGAAGTAGATTCTTTGATTACTGGAAACCTTTCCAGTTTTGAGTGAATCTCGGTGTTGCTCAAAAACCATAGAGGGGTTTATATGAAAATTCGAGATAAAGCATTTGTCGTGGGGTGTGCGGCGGCAGTGCTCTTAACTTCACTTGGGTTCACTGGAGCGTCTGCATCTGTTTCACCCAAGAAGGCAATTACTACTAAGCCAGTGACATTGACCATGTGGTGGTGGGGCGATCAAGAAGCTCCTGGAGCAAAATTGTGGGTTGACGACACGGTTATGGCGTATCAAAAAAAGCATCCAAATGTAACTATCAAAACTGTTCTTCAAACAACTGATGGATTGGTCCCCGCCTTTGCCGCTGCAGCTGCAGCCAAAAAGGGTCCAGATCTACAGTATTTCTGGGGTGGAATTTACGCTCAACAACCTGGATGGGATGGCCAAATTGCGCCGGTATCAGATTACATTCCCGCCTCAGAGTTAAAGCATTACATCAATGCAACGACAGAACTTTCATTTAAAGGGAAAATCTGGACCGCACCTTGGTATGTAAATCCTTCCTTCCCAGTACTTGCACGAACAGATGTATTGAGTAAATACAACTTAACTGTCCCAACAACTTGGAAAGATTTGCTCAACGTTTGTGATGTTCTTAGCGCTCAAGGCGTGCCTGCATTAGCTGGTGGAGTAAAAGATGGCTGGTTTGGCGGATGGTTGTATTCAATCATCGGCGGACAGTCTGTTTCATCAAGTAAAGATGTAGTAGCGGCCGTAGTGGGAAAACAAAAGTTCACAGATGCGAAACATGCTGATTGGTGGACACGACTTCAGGAAACTAAAGAACACAAGTGCTGGAACTCAGATATCAACTCTCTTGAGCTCTATCAAGCACAACAGTTATGGAAAGACGGAAAGGCAGCTATGACTGTAGTAGCCGGCCCTGATGCTCCAAACTTTGCTAACGCAGTTGGCGCATCAAAGGTTGTCGTTATGGCAATGCCAAAGTGGGGTAAAGGACCATTTGCTGGAAAGATGGGAAGTACTTCCCAGACCATTGGTATCACGCAATGGAGTAAGAACAAAGAAGTTGCAGCTGACTTCTTAATGTTCTCTCACGAGAAGGCTCAACTTAATAACTGGTTCAAGCGCACAGGATCTATGCCAGCTGATGACCGCTTCAATCTGAACTCAGTAAAAGATCCAGTAAAGAAGGCTCTATTCCAAAGCGCACTTCCTGGTGGACCATACCTAGAAAACTTCATCCCTGCCCAACTAGATACTGATGCAGTATTTACAAATGTGCAGTTAGTTCTCAATGGAACTAAGACTGGTAAAGCGGCAGCTGCTGATATGCAAACTCTCATGGAGAGGTTACGTAAGACTGATCGCAAGCTTGTAAGTAACTTCACCGCTTGGAGTAAATGATCAAATCCGTACCGACGGAGTTCGGCATCACCGCCCCTAGAAAGTTAGGGGCGGTGACCGGCCGCTCAAGTAGATCAGGACCATTTCTGTGGATTCTTCCGGCGGGAATGTGTGTCATCCTCATTTTTGGCTATTCAATTATTGACTTGGTACAGCAATCCTTTAAGTACCGTGGAGATTGGGTGGGGTTTGAGAATTTTTCACTTGTTTTAACTGATCCGCTTTTTCGCATAGCAATATTCCATAATTTCTTGCTGTTATTTACGGTTCCAATTCTTGCCTCTTTGAGTTTTCTTTGTGCAGTCTTACTTTTTGAAACTAGAAAAGGAATGAAGTTTTACAGATCTGCAGTGTTCTTGCCTTACATTCTTCCTATTCCAGTCATTGGCGTAGTTTTCGGACAGCTTTTACAACTCAATGGTGCCCTTAACTCAGCATTACGTGCGATGGGCTTTGAAAACCTAGCACTTGATTGGCTCGGAGATCCAGGACAAGCCTTATGGACCATGAGTGCGATCATTATTTGGAAAGAAGTTGGCTTCGGGACAATTTTGATTCTTGCACGGCTGATTTCACTTCCTCTAGAAACTATAGAGGCAGCACGCATCGATGGGGCCGGCTTTTTTAGACTTCATCTAAAGGTGACGCTCCCGCAGCTAAAACCGGTTATTCTTTTTTACATTATCAATGAAGCGATAGTCATGGTTTCTTGGGTATTTAACTATGTTTATGTAATGACCAATGGTCAAGGCGGCCCGGGAAATGCAACCGTGGTTTCCGAACTCTATATTTACCGCAGCGCTTTTCAAAACAAATCTCCAGAATTAGCAGCAACAGCTGCGCTGCTTCTTCTTCTTGCAACGCTAATTTTTATCATAGGTTTTTTTAAGATTCAAAGAAATACAAATAGGGGTGTTTTTAATGAGTAAAAAATATACCCCAATTCAAAAAGTGGGCATCACTTCGCGCCAGTTAATACTTATTTTAATCACTTCCATGGCTGCGGTGCCTGGATACCTTATGGTAACCGGTTCTCTTAAAACTCAGGAAGAATTTCTTAACTCACCTTGGTCACTTCCATTGCATCCAAATTTCAAGGGATACAGCGCAGCTTGGAATGATCAGTTTCCAACTTGGTTTAGAAATAGTTTTTTTGTAACTCTATTGGCGGTGCTCATCACTCTCGTAATGGCGGCATGTGCTGCATGGGGCTTCGCCCACTGGAAGTGGAAGGGAAGAGACACTGTCCTAGGGATACTTATTTCGTTAATGGTTGTGCCTCCCGTTGTTTTACTCATTCCACTTTTCACATTAGGCGCAAAACTTGGGTGGATTTCAACTTTTCGCATGCTAATCCTGGTTTATATAGGCCTTATGTTGCCCTTCTCAATCTACCTTTTAACTAATTTTTTCAGGGCGATTCCAGTAAGTCTTACTGAGGCTGCCGAAATTGATGGAGCCTCTGATTTTAGAACCTTTAGATCTGTAGTTCTTCCACTTTCTGGTCCTCCGCTTATTACTCTCACGATTGTAAATTTACTGTGGGCCTGGAATGAGCTATTGCTTGCATTGGTCTTCTTGCAAAGTGATGATAAAAAGACTCTCATGGTTGGTATCACTGGATTTCAGAGTCGATACTCCTTATCTATCCCAACTATTATGGCCGGTATGACTATTGCGACGCTTCCATTATTTATTACCTATATTTTTGGTCAGCGCTATTTTATAACTGGCTTGACCGCCGGGTCAGTTAAGGGGGAGTAAGAATGGAGTTTCTAGTCTCAGTAAAGGTGGAAGTTCCACAGAATTTCCCGGACAATTGAGATCATCCCACTTGCAGTACACCCATTAGAAGAGGAAAAGTAATGAAGAAACTGGATCAAAAGGTAGCAATTGTCACCGGCGCTGCTCAAGGAATCGGTCGTGCGATCGCTGATGAATTAGCAATTGCAGGTGCTCATGTAGCTGTCTTTGACTTAAATTTAGAGGCTGCACAGACTGCCGCAGCCGAATTAGCTAAACATGGCGTTACTTCCAGAGGCTACGCCGTGGATGTTTCGAAGTCGAAAGTAGTTGACGAAGCCTTCGCAAAGGTTGTTGCTGATTTTGGTCACTTAGATATTTTGATTAATAATGCCGGAGTTTCATTTGTTGGTCCACACATCAAAGATGTTACCGATGAAGTTTGGGATATCAGCTTAGGGGTAATGCAAAGTGGAGTGTTTTACTGTATGCGCGCTGCAACACGATATTTTCTTCCTCAAAGATCTGGAAGCGTTGTGAATATTTCTTCTATCCGAGGATTCACTTCTAACCCAGGAAGAATTGCATACTGCGCAACTAAAGCTGCAGTAATAATGATGACTCGCGTGGCCGCAGCTGAATGGGCGCCATATGGAGTTCGCGCTAATGCAATCGCACCAGGAGTGCAGCGAACCCCTATGTGGGATATCGATGTTGAACTCGGCGTCGTTGACGAGGAGCGTGTATTAAGAGTTACTCCTGCTGGCCGCTTAGGAGATCCCAAAGAGATCGGCAAACTTGCTGTATTTCTCTGCTCTGATGATTCCAGTTTCATTAATGGCGATTGCATCACTATAGATGGCGGACTTACAACAGTTCCGATTGACGGAGCGGTTACTCGGCCAGAATGATTATTCACACTTTGGCCTCTGAAGATTTGAGCATTTGCGTACTGCCAGAAAATGGCGGGGCTATAACTCAAGGGGTTTTTCAGGGGCAAAATTTTCTAGCGATTCCGCCTTATCCTGCGGTAGAACCAAAGTTTTTAGGAACTGAGAACGACTGGTTGGCAGCGTGGAATGGCGGATGGCAGCCACTTCTACCTAACGCCGGCGGGCAATGCCTTGAAGGTAAATATCCTCAAGGTTTTCATGGGAACGCCTCACAAACAACATGGAATGTGTTGGAGAAAAGTGCACTTTCAATCTCTTTAGTGTGGAGCGATGAAAATCTACATAGTCAACGCTCAATAAATATCAACGAAAATGAAGTTAGCGTCTTAGGGTCAGTTGTTAATCTTGATAGTGAGCCTCGTCCTCTCATCGTGACAGAGCATTTAGTTTTGGGTTCAGATTTCTTGAATTCAAAAATAACATTAGAACCAGTGGGTAGTGCACAATTTAGAGAATTAGAGTACGACGGTTCTGGCAAAGGTACTGGGTTTGAACCATGGGAACGCTTTCAAAAAAACAGTTGGTCATCAGTTACTTCTCAGACACCAGCAAGAATGGGAGTTTTTTCCGATATCTCATGCATTCGAGTAAGTAATGAGAATTATGAGATTGAAATTTCATGGGATGCAAGAAATCTTCCCTATCTTTGGATTTGGGAGGAGATGGCATACACGCAAGAGCAGCCATGGAATGGCCAATACTTGGCACTGGGTATTGAACCCTCAAGTGCATCTGATGGAGTTGGTTTAGGTGGGGATAGTGCTAAAACTTTGGCAGTCAATGAAAAATTTAATTGGTCCGTACAGTTAAAAATCCAAAAGAGAGCGAGCAAATAAGATGGCAATTCGTGGAGCGATACAACATACTGGATTAACAGTGAGCAACTTAGAACGGTCTGTCGATTTTTATGTGCGAATCCTTGGTTGCACGCTGATCATGGCCCAGGAAAAAACAGGAGGCTATCTCGCCGAAATAGTTGGGTATCCCGGTGCCAGTGTAAAGATGGCGCATTTAAGTGATCCTGCCGGCCACCATGTCATTGAATTATTCGAATATGTCACGCCAGAGGTCTTGCCAGGCGATCTTGAGCCTCGACGAATAGGCAATGCTCATCTATGTTTTATGGTTTCTGATCTAGATCAAGTTTATTCTGCAATCCAAAATGAGGGAATTACTTTCATCTCAGGTCCTGTAGCAGTTGATACTGGTGCAAATGCTGGTGGGGCAGGTCTTTACTTGCGCGATCCCGATGGAATAACAATGGAGCTTTTTCAGCCCGCTCCAGGAACTGCTGCTTACAAACTTCTGCATGGTGAAAAATGAAAGATTTTACTGGCCAAGTTGTTGTAGTTACTGGTGGAGCAAATGGAATTGGCAAGGCAACATCTGAATTATTCGTGGAGCTGGGCGCCCAAGTAGTTGTTTTTGATCGGGAACAACCAGAGAATAAAGCGGGGATTGATAACCTCATGATTGACTTAGGCAACCTTGGTAACCTAGAGATTGCAATTGCTGATGTAGTTAAGAAGTACGGAAGAATCGATGTGCTTGTAAACGTTGCTGGAGTCTCTATTCCAAATACCATTCTAGACCTTGAGGTAGATAAGTACTTTACAACTCTAGATATCAATCTGCATGCGCCAATTTTTCTTATCAAACATGTTGGCAAGATTATGATCAAACAATCGTATGGCCGAATTGTTAACCTCACTAGTATTCATGGGAAATTGAGTGAACCCACTTCTACTGCCTATGACATTAGTAAGGCCGGTCTTGAAGCTGCTACACGAACCGCCGCCCTTGAGTTTGCAGAATTTGGTGTGCTGGTTAATGCAGTAGCCCCAGGCTTTGTTTCAACTCGTATGTCGATTGTCAATGGTGAAGATGAAATGGATAGTGATTGGTTTAAGGAGGTTTATATCAAGAATAAGCGCTTACCAATTGCTCGCCCGGCTTCGCCTGTTGAGATTGCTCACGTTATAACGTGGCTAGCAAGTTCTTCCAATACTTATGTAACCGGCCAAACACTTACCGTTGATGGCGGATTGTCAGCAAGGTTCTAAATTATGAAGGCAGCAACAACATTTAAAGGAATTGCATTCCCCGAGGCTTTGCGTTGGCATGCCGGTGAATTGTGGTTCTCTGATGTTCTAGCTGGTGTGGTGTACAGGGGCGATATCACTACTGGCCAATTACATACAGAGGCAGAGATTTCACCTGTCGTATCTGGTCTTGGATGGTTACGTACTGGTGAGTTATTGGTGGTGGACTGCGTTAAGAGGGCAGTGGTTAGAAAAGAATTAGACGGACAATTGTCAATGCATTCGGATTTAAGCTCTCATTGGGAATTTAGCGCTAATGACATGCTTGTTGATTCTGATGAAACAGTGTGGGTTGGAACCTACGGCTTTAATCCAGAAAAAGATTCTCCAGTCTCTGCCGATCTTGCTCGAATAGCTCATGGAATTGTTAGCTTTCCAGTCTCTGGATTAGTTTTCGCAAATGGAATTGCACGCATAGATGAAGAGAGAATCGTAGTTGCAGAGACCTTTGCCGATCGAATTTCAATTATTCAAACTAGTGGAGAAATCAAAGTTCTCAAACAGATTCAATTACCTAGTAATGCAACTCCTGATGGGCTTGTTGTCGATAACCAAGGTTTTGCTTGGGTAGCCTCAGCTTATGGCCAGGCAATTCTTCGTGTGAATCTTGAAACTGGTGAAGCAGAACGAGCGATTGAAATTCCAGATAGAGGTGTGTATGACTGCACCTTTGGTGGAGAAAATCTTGACAAGCTTTATGTTGCAACATCGGATACCGATGAGACACATGTCCTGCGGGATTTACCTGGAGAGATTCTTTGTTTTGATTTAACTTTAGAGTTTCCAGGCGTACAAGGAATGGGGAATAAATGACCACGGTTACACCAATCGTTGAAATCGAAACTAGTTAAGTTTTTTCTTACTTCGCAGTTTATTGGTACTGCTCTCACGGATAATAAAGTGGGTTTCTATCACTGTTTTACGGGGTTTTGCCCCGCGCATAATCTCAAGCAGAAGGCGGGCTGATTCTCGACCGATCATTTCAGCATCTCGATATACCGATGAAAGTGCAGGAAGGATAACGTCGAACATCGGCCATTCATCGATTGCTACAAAAGCGACATCATGTCCTATTGCCAGATTAAGGGAACGCAATGCCCGTATAGCACCAGCTGTTGCTCCAACTCCGCCAGTAAGAATTGCTGTAGGAACAGTGGGAGAAGAGAAAAGTAAGTATGTCTGGCGCTCAGCAAATTCTTCAGTGAAATTACCTAAACGAATATGATTTTCATTAATTGAGAGGCCATTTTCTGCAAATGCCTTCTTATATCCCTTGAGGCGCTCACGTGTGGTCAATACATCAGGCGTACCTGTTACAAAGGCAATTTCTCTATGTCCCTGATTAATTAGATGATTAACCGCATCACGCGTTCCACTTATGTGATTGGCAGTCACACTTCCGTATTCATATCCAGAAATCTGGCGATCAAGCAGTACAAGTGGTGAACGAAGATTCTGTAACGAGCTCTTTACGGCAGAGGATTTCTCAGAGATGAGTGATGCAATAATTCCATCGACTCTGCGCCTTCGTAGAACTGCAAAATTTTCCGACTCAGTAATCTCATCTCCGTTAGAACTCATCAAAATCATTGAATAACCCATTTTGCGCAGCTCTTGCTCACAACTTTGAGCGACTTGGGCAAAAAGTGGATTAGAAATATCAGTAATAATAAAACCGATGGTGCGTGTTTCACCACTTCGCATCGATTGCGCCAAAATATCTGGTTCGTATCCTAAAGCGCGAGTCGCCTCTTCAACTTTTTTTGCCATCCGCGCAGAGACATCTGGATGGCCTGATAAAACACGTGAAACACTTGAGATTGCTACCCCGGCCTTGCGCGCTACATCTTCCATTGTCGCAACTGGAAGAGGAGTTACATCATCTTCCCTCTTCCGTTTTGCCACGGCGTAAGTGTATGATATTTCTAGAAACGATTCCAGAAATTCCAGGAAGAGAGGCTTGATTGTGAACTCGATTACCAGAGTTGAAACCGAGCTGATCAGGGTGCCATTAGCGCGTACATATAAGGGTTCGTTTTATCAAATGACCCATCGCTCGACCGTACTTTTGCGCATATTTACCCAAGATGGAGCCATGGGTGAGGCCTATGTTGGCGATGAAGATGCAGGCCTCGGTGAAATTGATTCGATCATTCATGAGGAGATTGCACCTCGATTATTTGGTCAGGATGCAGTGGCGATCCAAAGGTGTTGGGAGATTGCTCGCCCGGCTACCTGGAATATTTTGCGAGATCGCAGATTAGGGCTTGTAGCAAGCGCCGCCTTTGACACTGCATTGTGGGATCTCATGGGTCGTACATTAAATATTCCGTTATGGAAATTATGGGGTGGATACCGAGAATCAGTTCCAGTAATTAGCATCGGTGGATATTACAACAGCAATTTGAGTATTGAAGAAGAGATTATATATTTGAAAGAAAAACACTTTGCCGGAATGAAATTTAAAGTCGGAGGCCTATCTCCTGCTGAAGATGCCGCAAGAGTTCGACTAGCGCGATCTGTTGCCGGACCAGATTTTAAAATTGCAGTAGATGCTAACCAAGGGTGGGATATTGAATCAGCTGTGAATTTTGCCAGACTTGTAGAAGATCAGGACATTATGTGGTTTGAAGAGCCCTGTCATTGGGAAAATGATCGCAGAGCAATGCGAGATGTACGTTTTAGAAGTGGCATTGCAGTGTGTGCTGGCCAAACTGAGATGTCGGCTGCTGGTTGCCGCGACCTCATGGAAATTGGTGCAATTGACTATTGCAACTTTGATTCATCATGGTCGGGTGGTCCAACTGAATGGCTGCGCGCAGCAGCAATAGCTACAACATATGGGGTCAAGATGGCTCATCATGAAGAAGCTCAAGTCTCTGCCCACTTGATAGCATCACAACCCCATGGAACATATATTGAATTTTTCCACCCAGAGCGTGATCCAATTTGGCACAATATGATTTCAAATGCGGCTCCACTAAAAAATGGAAATTTAGCGCTTCCAACTGATCCAGGACTTGGTTGGGTGCTCGACCGTAGTTACATCGCTAAATATCGGATTAATGAACGGGCCACAAAAGCTAAATAAGCTTTAATATCTCAGCTCGCTCCTGTACTAATCGGAGAATTAATCCACCAAAGAGTGAGTTGCACCAAGCAAACCAAGGTCGGGTGTAATCATTGGCATTATCAATGTTAAAGGACTCATGAAGTAGGCCAGTTCCAACGCTAGATTTAATTAGAATCCTCAGGCAGTTCAGTATCTCTTCATCGTCAGTACTGGTGCTGACCTGAATAATGAGGGAGATTGGCCAAATTGAATCTTTGCCCGTGTGAGGTGATCCGATTCCAGAACCAAGTGCTCCAGAAAAGAATTGAGGATTTTCATCGCTGAGAATATATGCCCGAGTGGCTTTATAAATATCATCATCAGTTGTTATCACGCCAAGGTATGGAAGGGATAAAAGGCTGGGAACATTTGCATCATCCATACACACTGCATTGCCTAATCCATCTACTTCAAAGGCGTATATTGTTCCAAAAATAGGGTGCTCAATATGACCATACTTTTGAATACCAGAAGAGATATCTTCAACAAGTTCGTCAACGGTTGCAATTAGCTCATTAAGTTTGAGATTATCTAATAATTCACGCAAGCTCTGCAAAGTTTTTAATGCAAATAGATTTTCTGGGATGTTAAAGGGATAGATACATGCATCATCTGATGCACGAAAGGCAGATGCGACCATTCCTGTAGGCATATAGCTGGGACCATATCCTTGATTACTAAGGGTATCTATTGGATTTGAAGTCACTCGATCAAAGAAATATGGCCCGTGTCCATAAAATCTCTGTTCAACCTTTAAGGTCTCAAGAATAAGAGAGATCGAATTGCGCCATTGCTCATCAAATGGTTGATGGCTTTGTGTAAGTTTCCAGTAAGCAGTTGCTAAGGCGATTGGATAGATAAGAGAATCTAACTCCCATTTACGCTCGTGCACCCCAGGTAACATCTGCGTCATATCGGTTGCATGAATACCTAGCTTTTCCTCATCATAGAAAGCGTTGGCATATGGATCTAGAAGGATGCACCGTGCCTGATTAGCAATGAGCCCAGTTAGGAGTGTGTCTATTTCTGCAGAAGTTTTTGCTAACGGTAAATAATGCCAAACTTGCGCTGTTGAATCTCGTAGCCACATAGCCTCGATATCACCAGTAATTATGTATGTGTGGTTTTTCCCATCACGAATATAGTTATAGGCGGTGGTATCAACTGTGTTGGCAAAGGTATTAATAAAGAGATGACGTAACTCTGGATTATCAATCTTTTGGGAGATTTCATCTAAGTAGACATCTAGCTCTGTTGAATAAAATGCACGATTTTCAGGAGATGGCCGTGCCCAATTCTGGAAGTTACTAAAATTTTTAAGCTTGTTCAAGCAGAAATCTCTTCAAAAATTAGAATCATAGCCGAATTATCCTTGAGATTATTTTCAACTGTCAATGTTCCTTGATGAGCCTTGAAAAGAATTTCATCACTCACTAAGTTTCTAATTTGATAGGTAGCCTCCGGTTTTGGAGGTGAGTAAGTAATGCTGGGCAGATGTGATCCCCCATCTAGCTGATAAATCGTCAAGAGTGGAGCTTGGTTATTGGTTTCTATTGCAAAAGCAACGGTTCGAGAACCCTTGCCATCGCGTTCTGGTTGAGGAGTTAAGTGATTGATAAATGCAGCATTTTGAAAGCGTGGTCTAAAATACTTTTTGTAAATGGAAACAAAATCAGTCACTATTTGCATTTTGGATTCAGAAAATTCAGGTAACCGTGCACTAATTCCAAAACCGCCTAGCAAAGTAATAGATAGCGCAAACTCTAAATCGGCATCGGATGAATTTTGCGCAGTAAATAACTGCTTGGCATGATCTCCGTGCCATTGACTATCGCACCAACCCAGGAGTTTTTCAGGTGGAAAGAACAACGACGAGGCCCAAAAGCATGCCAGCGAATGTTCTGGCCAGTCCGGATCACTGGCAAAACCCATATCTACATGGGTTGCCATTTCTAAATCCCAACGCAAACCACCTGAGCTGCAGTTTTCAATGGTTAGATCTGGATAATCTGCCTTTAACCTATCTAATAATGCATAAAGGCTTTGCAGATGAGCATTTAACCCTGAAGTTGACCCATGGCCGTGGTCGGCGCGATTACAACCAGCACCTGGATCCACATTGAAATCCATCTTTATCCATGATGCACCACATTCTTGAATCAAAGCCTTAGAAATTTTCAAAGCCCAAGTCAATGCATCGGGATTACCAAGGCACACATATTGCAAATTCTCCCCGTTATGTTGGGCCACAAACTCGGGATGAATCTTTGCAAGTTCAGCCTTTTCTCCCAGTGCTTCAATTTCTAACCAAATTCCGAACTCAATACCTAATTTACGAATGGCATTAGCGATATTTCCTAATCCGCTTGGGAAGCGTTCTATATTTCTTTGATCCCAGTCTCCACGCAGGTGGTGCCAATGTGAATCCTTTGTGGCTGGTCCAAACCAACCAGCATCTAAAACAGCTACTTCAATTCCAGCCTTTTTGGCACAAGCAGCATTAGCCAATAAAGTTTCTTCATCAATATCTATATCTTCATATGGCCACCATGAATTCCACTCTGTTAATAGTTTGGGCACACCGTGGGTATCTAAATCTCGAAAATCGGCGATAAATTCGCGCATCGCAGAATTGATTCCTCCAGATTGAACAGTTTTTGTTATCAGAGGCGTTTCATCGCTGTCGCTAGTAACAGTTATTTCAATACTATTTAATTGAGGAGTGCAGGTTATGTGCCAGTTTCCAGACCAAGCAACAGCGAGAAAGTGCGCACTTGGTCCGTCTTCGATAATGATGAATGGGTGATGACCCTTACTTGAGCGCCCAGCAGTTACGGCAATATCAAGGCCAGATTGCGCCCTGATTTGATGCGGAGTCCACTCGGTGCCCCAATCCGAACTCCAATAGTGGATTCGAGCCGATGAGAGATCATCAAAAGTAACGATGTAGTTTTTAGAAGTTATCACGATGACCCGATTCCCGTGGATACGCCTCTTACTAAATATTTAGAACTAATTGCCAGAAGGATTAGCGTAGGCGTAGCAGTTATGCATAATGCTGCAGCTACTAGTGGTTGATTAGTGGTGTATCGACCTCCGATGCTGGCAAGAGCTGGAGTAAGCAAACGCATTCCTTGATCAGGCAAAATCAAATATGCATATAACAGCTCATTCCACATACCTAAAAACTGAAGCACAGCCAGAGTAGTAAGACCTGCAGCTGCATTTGGTATCGCAATCTTGAAGAAGGAAGTGAAAAAGCCTGCTCCATCGATTCTAGCTGCATCCAAAATAGTATCTGGGACTGCACTAAAAGTTGATTTTAAGAAGAAAACACCAAATGGAATATTTGTACCGATATAAACAAACATTAAGCCATGTAAGTGGCCAACAAGTGAGAATTTAGAAAGCAAAAGATAGATAGGAATAATCAATATCTGGCTTGGCAATAACATCACGGCAATAAATGACCAGTTGATTATCTTGCTTCCCGGGAAGTCATATTTTGCCAGAGCAAAACCGGCAAGAGAAGAAAAAACGATAGAGGTAGCCAGGCTAACCCCGACCACTATGACCGTATTTCGTGCTGCAGCTCCTAGCGAGTAGTTATTAATTAATATTCTGTAGCTATCAAGAGTAAAGAACTTTGGAAGACCGTAAGCATTTTTTACGTAGTCCTCTAAAGTTCGACCCGAAGTAATCGCAACATAGAAAAGTGGATATAAAGTCGTAACCGCAACGCTTAGTAATGCCAGAAAAATAATTATATTAGCTCGCCATTTGAATTTTCTCACTTCTAGCGACCATCATCATTCTTAAGGTATTTACTCTGGGCGATCGTCAGAACGGAGATAACTCCGAATATAATTATTGCCAATGCAGAGCCTTGACCCATGTCAAAGGCCGAGAATGCTTTTTGATAAACCAAGTAGTCCAAAGTGGTAGTTGAATAGAGTGGGCCGCCGGCAGTCATTACGAAGATGAACCCAAACAATGATGTGAATGTATACAAGGTGTTAATGATTGAGACAAAGGCTAGCTGCTGGCGAATGCTGGGAATAATGATGTACCAAAATCTCTGCCACCATCCCGCTCCATCAACTTCAGCTGCAGCAAAGAGATCGCTATCTATGCTCATTAACCCACTGAGCAAAATCATCATGGCATAACCAAAGCCAGCCCAGATAAGGGCAAGGATGACGACAAAAATCGCCATATTTGCCCGAGCAAAGAAATTGATAGGCGTAAGACCAAGAGAGATAAGTGCTGAGTTAATTGGCCCATTGAGGGTAAAGGCCGAACGAAACATTAATCCGATGACAGATGTTGAAAGCACTGAAGGTAAGAAGAAAATGATTCTAAAGAATCGCCAACCCCAAATCTCTTGATAGAGAAGTACAGAGGTAAATAGACCTAGAAAGATTACGATTGGAATTGCAATAAGGAACTTGAGATTTGTTACAAAAACCTGATGCACCAATGGCGCAGCAAAGATATCGACGTAGTTCTTAAAACCAATGAATTTAGAAGTAACACCATCTGTTTTTAAGAAGGATATCCATACTGCGTATCCGATTGGGTAAAACAATAACGAGGCAACGACAAGAAAGGCCGGAAGTGCGGCAAATAATCCAGTTCGTTGCTTTTGTCGAGTTAAAGACCCAGGACGTGAACTATTTTTTCGCCTGCCTGTGGAAGTTGGCCCCTTTACGGGGCCAACTTCCACTACTGCAGGTGAGGTCATTCGTGACTATTGCTTATTCTCAGTAAGTGATGCTTGTAACTGCATAACTGCATCGGCTGGAGTTGTTTGGCCGAGTGCTACTGAGGCATTTAACTTGTAGAACAAGTCATTTGTTGGTCCAGGCATGATGTTGTCAAATGGATAAACCTGAGGGTTCTTTGCAAC
>CAFBQM010000020.1_pt1 | contig 17938 bp, 15 predicted proteins | sample 7269981 | NCBI WGS metagenome assembly CAFBQM01 (sample SAMEA6814182, study PRJEB35770) | uncultured Actinomycetes bacterium | biome: Freshwater; feature: Freshwater reservoir; material: water | place: Czech Republic | collected 2016-11-09 | depth 30m m
ATCGAAGACCCACGCACGCCTAGAATTTCCTTACCAGTTGAAAACACCGAGGATGGAGATGACAAGTGAGCCGAGAGCAGATTACTTCTGCACAGCGCATCGTTATCAAGATTGGCTCGTCCTCTCTCACAGGTAAAGCCGGCTCTGCACTAGATGCCAATGCTGTAAATAAACTCGTTGATGTTGTTACTGCATGCCGTTTACGAGGCGCAGAAGTTGTTGTTGTTTCTTCAGGTGCAATCGCTGCAGGTTTAGCTCCACTTGGCTTAAGCGCACGTCCAAAGGATTTAGCTACTCAACAAGCCGCCGCATCTGTAGGACAAGGTCTTTTGATTGCTCAATACACCCAAAGTTTTAATCGACATGCAATCACTGCCTCACAAGTTTTGCTAACAACCGAAGATGTTGTACGCCGATCACATTATCAAAATGCGCATCGTACTTTGTATCGATTGTTACAACTTGGAGTCGTTCCTATCATTAATGAAAATGACACTGTCGGAACAGGGGAAATTCGCTTTGGCGATAACGACCGATTGGCTGCTTTAGTTGCACTGTTAATTAACGCTGATCTACTTGTTTTAGTTTCAGATATCGACGCACTTTACGATGCACCTCCAGCGCAAGCGGGCGCAAAGCGCATTCACGAAGTTGCATCCGTTGCCGACATTGAAGGTATTTCACTTGGTGGAGCCGGCACTGCAGGTGTTGGCAGTGGGGGAATGGTTACAAAAGTTGAGGCTGCGCGAATTGCAACATCTGCTGGTATTCCAATGTTGCTGACATCGCTAGAGGATGCTGGAAAATCTTTGGCTGGCGAAGAGTTTGGAACCCATTTTCATGCCCACGCAAGCAAGACAACATCAAGACTTTTGTGGTTGGCACATGCGACAAAACCACACGGCAAGTTGATTTTGGATGCCGGTGCAGTAACTGCAATTTTAGAACGTGGAGTTTCATTACTACCTGCTGGAGTTACGGCCGTTGAAGGTGAATTTATTGCGGGTGATGCAATTGAATTAGTGGGTCCAAATGGTGTTGTTATTGCGCGAGGATTAGTTGCATTTGATTCAGAGGATCTTCCAAAGATGTTGGGCCGTTCTACAAAAGAACTTGCAGCGTCAATGGGCGCAGAGTACGAGCGCGAACTAGTCCACCGTGATGATTTGGTATTGATTTAAATGAGCCAACAACTAGTAAATGAAATGGCAGATACTGCCCGCCTTGCTGCCCGTACGTTAAACGTTGCCACAGGCGCTGAGCGAAGCGCAGCTCTGAACGCAATTGCTGATGCAATCATCGCTCGAAGCGCTGAAATCATTGCGGCTAATGAGGAAGATATGGTGCGCGCTCGTGCAGCTAATATCAATTCCTCATTACTTGATCGTTTACTTCTGACTCCAGCACGAGTTGAAGGAATTGCTAATGGGGCACGTCAAGTAAGCCAGCTACCTGATCCACTTGGAATCACACTACGTAAGTCAACCTTGCCTAATGGAATTGATTTAGAACAGATCACTGTTCCTTTTGGTGTTATCGGAATGGTGTATGAAGCGCGCCCAAATGTGACTGTTGATGCTGCGGTTATTTTGTTGATGTCTGGCAATGCTGCCCTTTTGCGCGGATCATCGAGTGCAGCATCAAGTAATCAAATATTAGTAACAGTGATGCGAGATGCGCTAAAGAGTACAAAGATTTCTCCAGATGTAATTCAACTTGTGCCATCAGATGATCGCGACACAGTCAAAGCGCTACTCAACGCTCGGGGCAAAGTTGACTTGGTAATTCCACGGGGGAGCGCATCTCTTATTCGCATGGTTGTGGATGAATCCACAGTTCCAACCATAGAAACTGGCGCTGGAGTTTGCCACGTCTTCATCGATGAGTTTGCCGATCTCGCAAAAGCGCTGCCAATTATTATTAACTCCAAAGTTCAGCGCCCGAGTGTGTGTAACGCTGCAGAGACGTTGTTAATTCATAGAGCTATTGCTAAAGATTTTGTTCCAGTGGCGTTAAGGGCACTTCATGATCAAGGTGTAGTACTTCATGGTGATTCACAAACTTTGGCCTTGGCAGGATCAATTCCAATAACTGCGGCCACAGAAGAGAATTGGTGCACTGAATATGGCACATTAGAAATGAATGTTGCCATTGTTGATTCAGTTGATGCCGCAAGTGAGCACATTGCAAAGTACGGGACTCAGCACACAGAAGCCATTGTTACTGAAGATAAGGCTAATGCGAAAAGGTTTATTGCACTTAGTGATTGCGCCGCAGTAATGGTCAATACGTCAACAAGATTTACAGATGGCGAACAAATGGGATTTGGCGCAGAAATTGGAATCTCAAATCAAAAACTGCACGCCCGTGGGCCTATGGGTCTTGAAGCTATGACCACAACTACCTGGATTGTTACTGGCGATGGGCAAATTCGCAGTTAATCGCGAAGTTAATTAGACTCACGCCCATGACCAGCCTTTCCCGTGATGATGTAGCAAAGCTTGCTGGCCTGGCTCGCATTGAAATGAGCGATGAAGAGCTAGTCGCGCTGTCCAACGAGTTCACAGTTATCTTGGATGCAGTTGCCCGTGTACAAGAAGTTGCGAGTGCTGATGTGGCTGCAACTTCACACCCATTGCCACTTCGAAATGTTTTTCGCCCCGATGTAGTTATTCCATCACTATCACCCGCTGATGCGCTCTCTGGCGCACCTGCCCAAGAGGAACAACGCTTCCGAGTTCCGCAGATTTTAGGTGAAGAATGATTCGTAACTCAGCATCAGAGATGGCGGCCAAATTAGCAAGTGGTGAAATTACTTCAGTTGCGCTCACACAAGCACACCTGGATCAGATTTCTGCAGTAGATACGGATGTACATGCTTTCTTGCACGTTGATACGCAAGGCGCACTTGCACAAGCCGCGGCTATTGATGCCAAGCGCAAAAGCGGTGAAAAGCTTTCACCATTAGCAGGAGTTCCTTTAGCTCTAAAAGATGTAATGACTCAAAAGGGAATTCCAACTACATGCGGTTCAAAAATTCTTGAAGGTTGGCGTCCGCCGTACGACTCAACTGTTGTTGCTAACTTAAAAAAGAATGACATTGTCATTTTGGGTAAGACAAACATGGATGAATTTGCAATGGGTTCATCAACTGAAAACTCGGCTTATGGTCCAACGCATAATCCATGGGATTTAACGCGCATTCCTGGCGGTTCAGGCGGAGGCTCTGCTGCATCGCTTGCAGCATTTGAAGCACCACTTGCAATTGGAACTGATACTGGTGGTTCTATTCGACAGCCCGCAGCTGTTACGGGAACTGTGGGAGTCAAACCAACCTACGGCGGAGTTTCTAGATACGGTCTCGTTGCATTTTCTTCATCTCTTGATCAAGCAGGTCCTTGTGCACGTACCGTCCTAGATGCTGCGCTATTACATGAAGCGATTGCAGGGCACGATCCAAAAGATTCAACATCAATTAATGCACCAGTACCGGCCGTAGTTGCTGCTGCAAAATCTGGCAATGTAAAAGGCATGAAAATAGGAGTTGTTAAAGAGCTCAATGGTGATGGTTATCAAAAAGGTGTTCGTAACCGTTTTGAAGAATCACTTGAACTTCTTGCCGCCGCCGGAGCTGAAATCGTTGAAGTATCTGCACCTAACTTTGAATATGCACTGGCTGCTTATTACTTAATTGCTCCTTCTGAATGTTCATCCAACTTAGCCCGCTTTGATGCCATGCGATATGGCCTTCGTGTGGGCGATATCGATGGAGCATCTGCTGAATCAGTAATGAATTTAACTCGCGAGGTTGGATTTGGTCGTGAAGTAAAGCGTCGCATCATCCTTGGAACCTACGCGCTTTCATCTGGTTATTACGATGCTTATTACGGCAGTGCCCAAAAAGTTCGCACACTCATTACACAAGATTTCAATAAGGCATTTGAGATAGCCGATGTATTGGTTTCACCCACATGTCCAACAACTGCCTTTAAAATCGGTGAAAAAGCCAATGATCCATTGGCTATGTATCTCAATGACATCGCAACAATTCCAGTAAACATGGCTGGAATCGGTGGAATGTCGCTGCCATCAGGTGTTGCAGAAGAAGATGGTTTGCCTGTTGGTTTCCAGATTATGTCACCGGTTATGAAAGATGATCGCATGTATTCAGTAGGTGCAGCACTTGAAGCAGCACTGCTTTCAAAGTGGGGCGCACCATTGCTTTCTACTATCCCAGCGCTAGCAGGTAGCAAATGAGCCTGACTTACGATGATGTAATTGCAAAGTACGAACCAGTTCTTGGTCTTGAAGTTCACGTAGAGCTCAATACCAAATCTAAGATGTTTTGTGGCTGTTCTACTATTTTCGGTGCCGAACCTAATACGCAGACCTGCCCAGTTTGTTTAGCACTACCTGGAGCGTTACCAACTGTTAATGAAAAAGCGATTGAATCGACTATTAAAATCGGTCTTGCACTTAACTGTTCTATCGCTCCATTTAGTCGCTTTGCTCGTAAAAACTATTTCTATCCGGATATGCCTAAGAACTTTCAGATTTCACAGTACGACGAGCCGATCTGCGTCAATGGCTATGTAGATGTTGAGATAGAAACCGATGAAGGCCCAAAGGTATTTCGTATTGAAGTCGAACGCGTTCATATGGAGGAAGACACCGGAAAGTCATTACACGTAGGTGGTGCAACAGGTCGTATCCATGGCGCTGAATATTCACTTCTTGATTACAACCGCGCGGGCATTCCTTTAGTTGAAATTGTTACCAAGATTGTTCCAGGCACAGGAAAATATGCACCAGAAGTTGCACGTGCCTATGTTGCAGAACTTCGTGACATCTTGCGCTCACTGGGAGTCAGCGATGTAAAGATGGAACAAGGTTCCCTACGTTGTGATGCCAACGTTTCATTGCGCTTAATCGGCGTCGATACACTTGGTACTCGATCTGAAACTAAAAACGTTAACTCACTGCGCTCAGTTGAACGGGCAATTCGCGGAGAAATGATTCGCCATGCTGAATTACTAAATAAAGGCGAGCGAGTAGTTCAAGAAACTCGTCACTTCCAAGAAGACACAGGCTTAACGCGATCAGGTCGCTCCAAAGAGCAGGCAGAGGATTACCGTTATTTCCCAGAACCAGATTTAGTTCCTGTAGCCCCGGATGCTGCTTGGATCGAAGAACTTCGTGCAGCTTTGCCGGAACGCCCATCGATTCATCGCAAGCGCTTGCAAGAACAGTGGTCAGTTCCGGATAAGGAAATGTCAGCGATGATTAACGCCGATGTGTTAGATGTTGTTGAAGCAACCGTTGCACTAGGTGCTGATCCAGCCAAAGCACGTGGTTGGTGGCTTGGTGAAATTTCACGAATAGCAAACGAAAAAGATGTTGCAATTAATGATTTAGCTATTGCGGCATCTGATGTTGCCGAAATTGTGGCTTTAGTAAATGCAGGAGAGCTGACCGATAAGTTAGCGCGCCAAGTTGTTGAAGGCGTAATTGCCGGAGAAGGAAAACCAGCAGCGGTTATCGCAGCTCGTGGAATTAAAGTTGTTAATGATGATTCAGCGCTTATGGCTGCTATCGAGCGCGCATGCGCGGGGCAACCAGAAACTGCTCAAAAGGTTCGCGATGGCCATCTGCCTGCAGCTGGTGCATTAATTGGTGCGATTATGAAAGATACAAAGGGCCAAGCAGATGCAGCTAAAGTTCGCTCACTTTTGTTAGCTCATCTAGGACAATCAGAAGGTTAGACTACGCAGATGCCAAACATGAAACCACGCTCTGGAGTAGTTACTGACGGATTAGAACGCGCACCTGCACGTGGAATGTTGCGCGCAGTTGGTATGGGTGATGAGGATTGGGTCAAACCTCAAATTGGTATTGCATCATCATGGAATGAAATCACTCCGTGCAATTTGTCACTAGACCGTTTAGCTAAAGCATCAAAGCAGGGCGTCATTGATGCAGGTGGATTCCCTATGCAGTTTGGGACTATCTCTGTTTCTGATGGAATTTCTATGGGCCATGAAGGAATGCATTTTTCATTAGTATCACGTGAAATTATTGCCGACTCAGTTGAAGCTGTTATGCAGGCGGAGCGTTTAGATGGCATGGTCACTTTTGCAGGTTGCGACAAATCACTTCCTGGAATGATGATGGCATCAGCCCGTATCGATGTTGCAAGCGTTTTTGTTTATGCTGGTTCAACATTGCCAGGCCAAGTAGATGGTAAAGATGTAACAATCATCGATGCTTTTGAAGCTGTTGGAGCATGCGCTCGTGGGTTAATTACGCAAGATCGCGTTGATCAAATAGAGCGAGCAATCTGCCCAGGTGAAGGTGCTTGTGGCGGTATGTACACAGCTAACACAATGGCAAGTATTGGTGAAGCGATTGGTCTTTCACTTCCAGGTTCTGCGGCACCTCCCGCTGTAGATCGCCGTCGCGACACTTATGCAATTGCATCGGGTGCTGCTGTTGTCGAACTCATTCGCCAAGGAATCACTACTCGCGATATTTTGACGAAACAAGCTTTTGAAAATGCAATCACTATTTTGATGGCTTTAGGTGGTTCTACAAATGCAGTGCTTCACCTATTGGCTATTGCTTATGAAGCCGAGGTAGATCTTGAACTTAATGATTTCCATCGCATTGGATCCAAGGTGCCACTACTGGGCGATCTCAAGCCATTCGGTAAGTTTGTTATGAGTGATGTTGATAAAGTTGGCGGAATTCCAGTTGTATTAAAGGGATTACTTGATGCAGGTTTACTACACGGTGATGTGCTGACAGTGACTGGTAAAACAATGGCTGAAAACCTTAAAGATATCGCTCCACCAGATCCTGATGGACAGATTTTGCGTGCAGTGTCGTCTCCGATATCAACTGATATTGGAATCACGATTTTAGGCGGCTCACTTGCAACTGAGGGTGCAGTATGTAAAACAGCTGGAATCGGAATTGAAACATTTGAAGGCCCTGCTCGAGTATTCGAACGCGAACAAGCTGCAATGGATGCGTTAGAGAATGGAACGATCCAAGCCGGTGATGTTGTAGTCATCCGCTATGAAGGACCAAAGGGTGGACCGGGTATGCGCGAAATGTTGATGATTACTGGTGCAATCAAAGGTGCAGGTCTTGGAAAATCAACTTTGCTATTAACTGATGGACGTTTTTCTGGTGGATCAACTGGATTATGTGTTGGACACGTTGCACCTGAAGCCGTTGATGGGGGACCAATCGCATTCATCAAAGATGGCGACAAAGTGCGAATCGATATTAAGAACCGCACTTTAGATTTATTGGTTGACCCACAGGAGCTAGCGGCCCGCAAAGTTGGCTGGAAGCCACTGGGCCATAAATACTCCAGAGGGGTTTTGGCCAAGTATTCAAAATTAGTGGGGTCTGCATCCAAAGGCGCGGTCTGCAACTAATCCCTGGGCGAACCTCAAGCCTGTTCAAATGATGAGATGTGCATCTCATGTCTTGACTCTCATGCGTAATTCATTGGAGAATATGACCATGAGTACAACATTTGTGGTGGTGATTTAGCAGCGCGTGATCTAGCAACGATCATGCGCCGCCCTCAGTTATCTGAGGGTTTTTTCGTTTAACCACGCAAATATAAAAAAGGCAACGAAGGGAGAAGAACAATGAGTCAGATGACTGGGGCGAGTTCACTTGTCGCATCGTTAGAAGCTGCTGGCGTTGATGTCATGTTCGGAATCCCTGGCGGAGCAATTCTTCCTGCGTACGATCCAATTTTTTCAAGCTCTATCCGACACATACTTGTTCGTCACGAACAAGGAGCAGGTCACGCTGCCACTGGATACGCGCAAGTTACTGGCCGAGTTGGCGTGTGTATTGCAACGTCAGGACCAGGTGCAACAAATCTTGTAACTCCTTTGGCCGATGCTGCAATGGATTCAGTACCAGTTGTAGCAATTACTGGTCAGGTTCCTTCAGTTGCAATTGGTACCGATGCTTTTCAAGAAGCTGATATTCGTGGAATCACGATGCCTTTCGCAAAACACAATTATTTGATTACCAACCCTGCCGATATTCCTCGGGCAATCGCCGAAGCTTTTCATATTGCAAGTACGGGCCGTCCTGGTCCGGTTCTAGTTGATATTGCAAAAGATGCCTTGCAAGCAATGACAGATTTCAAATATCCCAATTCAGTCAACTTGGCTGGATATAAGCCAAAGTCAGTCCCTGATAACCAAGCAATTCATGATGCAGCTGCATTAATCACGCAATCAAGAAAGCCAGTTTTTTATGTTGGCGGCGGAGTAATCAAAGCGAATGCATCACGTGAACTTCTAGAGCTTGCACAGCTACTTGGTGCACCTGTAGTCACAACATTAATGGCGCGCGGCGCTTTCCCTGATAGTCACCCTCTGCACCTAGGCATGCCTGGAATGCACGGAACCGTTGCTGCAGTTACTGCTCTGCAAAAAGCAGATCTACTCATCACTTTAGGTGCACGCTTTGATGATCGCGTAACTGGCAAGCTTTCTACTTTTGCAGTTAACGCCAAAGTAATTCACGCCGACATTGATCCTGCAGAAATTGGAAAGAATCGTTTTGCTGATGTTGCTGTTCTTGGGGATCTCAAAAACACTATCTCTGCTTTGATTCCAGCTTTAAAAGCAGCGTTAGCAAAGAGCCAACCAGATTTAACTCCCTGGCTGCACCAAATGAATTCATTGAGGGCTGCATACCCATTGGGCTATGACAAACCTTCTGATGGCGCACTCTCACCGCAGTATGTAATTGAAAGACTGGGGAAAATCTCTGGGCCAGAAGCAATTTTTGCCGCTGGTGTTGGTCAACATCAGATGTGGGCTTCACAGTTTGTTTCATATGAAAATCCTCGCACATGGCTTAACTCTGGTGGCCTTGGAACAATGGGCTACGCAGTTCCAGCTGCAATGGGTGCAAAAGTTGGAGCTCCAGATACAACCGTATGGGCCATAGATGGTGATGGTTGTTTCCAAATGACTAATCAAGAACTCGTAACATGTGCACTCAATAACATTCCAATCAAGGTTGCAATTATTAATAATGAATCACTTGGCATGGTTCGCCAGTGGCAAACCCTGTTCTATGAAGGTCGTTACTCAAACACAAGCCTTGATTCAAAACGTATTCCAAACTTCCCAATGCTTGCAGAAGCGATGGGTTGCGTTGGATTGAGTTGTGAGCGCGAAGAAGACGTTGATGCAATCATCGAAAAAGCCATGAGTATCAACGATCAACCTGTTGTAATCGACTTTAGAGTTCATCGCGATGCAATGGTGTGGCCAATGGTTGCTGCCGGAACATCAAATGATGACATTATGGTTGCGCGCGAGACTGCGCCTGACTGGGATTCTCAGGAGTTATAAAAATGGCCCAACACACACTTGAAGTTTTAGTTGAAAACTCACCTGGCGTATTAGCTCGTGTTGCGGGTTTATTTTCACGCCGTGCTTACAACATTGAACGCTTATCAGTTGGACCAACTACTGACCCTTCTATCTCGCAGATGGATATCGTGGTTAATTTAGAGGGCCATGCACTGGAGCAAGTAATTGCTCAGTTAGATAAGTTGATCAATGTGATTTCTATCAAGGAAATTCTTCCGAACAAAGCAGTACCAGCAATTCACGACACTCAACCCGATTACCAGAACTAAAGGAGAAATACCGTGGCAGCAACGATGTATCACGAAGAGGATGCAGATCTATCCATCATCCAGGGTCGCAAAGTCGCGATCATCGGTTACGGCTCACAGGGGCACGCACACGCACTTAACTTGCGCGATAGCGGCGTCGATGTTCGCGTCGGATTAAAAGAAGGTTCAGCATCTCGCGCGAAAGCAGAAGCTGAAGGTTTGCGAGTTGTATCAGTTGCCGATGCAGTAAAAGAAGCAACAGTGATCATGATTTTGGCACCTGACCATGTTCAGCGTCATATCTATACTGAATCAATTTTGCCTAACCTCAAAGATGGCGATGCGTTGTTCTTTGGTCATGGATTTAATATTCGCTTTGGTTATATCAAGCCAACTGCATCAGTTGATGTTTGCATGGTTGCACCTAAGGGCCCTGGTCACTTAGTGCGTCGTGAATATGCAGCAGGTCGCGGAGTTCCAGTAATCGTTGCAGTTGAACAAGATTCAACGGGTAGCGCTTGGCCGTTGACACTCTCATACGCCAAGGCAATCGGTGGATTACGTGCCGGTGGAATTCTGACAACATTTACTGAAGAAACTGAAACAGATCTTTTCGGTGAGCAGTCAGTTCTTTGTGGCGGTGCTTCACAGTTGGTTATGTACGGCTTTGAAACATTGACTGAAGCTGGTTACCAACCAGAAGTTGCATATTTTGAATGCTTACACGAACTTAAGCTCATCGTTGATTTGATGTACGAAGGTGGAATCGCAAAGCAGCGCTGGTCAGTATCTGACACAGCAGAATTTGGCGATTATGTTTCTGGTCCACGCGTTATTGATCCACACGTTAAGGAAAATATGAAAGCTGTTCTTGCTGATATTCAGAGTGGAGCATTTGCTAAGCGCTTTATTGATGATCAAGAAGCCGGAGCTCCTGAATTTAAGTCACTTCGCGCAAAGGGTGAGACTCACCCAATCGAGGCTGTTGGCCGTGAACTTCGCAAGATGTTTTCATGGATGAAGCAGTCAAAGGGCGATGACTATAAAGAGGGAAGCGCGGCGCGTGGCTAAACCTGTCGTACTAATCGCTGAAGAGCTAAGCCCTGCAACGCTTGAAGCACTTGGTCCAGATTTTCATGTCGTTAATTGTGACGGCGCAGATCGCGGACAGCTTCTAGCAGCGTTAGCTAAGGGAGTAGATGCCGTCTTGATTCGCTCTGCGACGAAGATGGATTCAGAAGCGATTGGTGCGGCAAAAGGTTTAAAAGTAATAGCCCGAGCTGGAGTTGGTTTAGATAACGTAGATATTCCTGCAGCAACTGCTGCCGGAGTTATGGTTGTTAATGCACCGACTTCTAACATCGTTAGTGCAGCAGAGCTTGCAATATCTTTATTGCTTGCATCTGCCCGATTTATTTCACCAGCCAACGCCGCACTTAGAAATGGAAAGTGGGCGCGCTCCAAATTCACTGGCGCTGAACTCTTTGAAAAGACTTTAGGAATCGTTGGTTTTGGACGCATCGGGCAATTAGTTGCTTCTCGCATGCAGGCATTTGGCATGAACGTTGTTGCTTATGATCCATATCTTCAACCAGCGCGTGCAGCTCAACTTGGTGTGAAGTTAGTAGATCTTGACGAACTATTGAAAACATCTGATTTCATCACTATCCACTTACCTAAAACAAAAGAGACTGCAAACCTCATTGGTGTTGAAGCGCTCAAGAAAGTTAAACCAGCGGTTCGTATCGTAAATGCAGCGCGTGGCGGAGTTCTTGATGAAGCCGCACTCTTTGATGCAATCACCGAAGGCCGGGTTGCTGGTGCTGGCCTTGATGTTTACGTTACTGAACCGTGCACTGATTCACCACTATTTGCACTTGATCAAGTTGTTGCAACTCCACACCTAGGTGCATCAACTGATGAGGCGCAAGAGCGTGCGGGGATTGCAGTCGCAGTTTCTGTGCGCAAAGCTTTAGCTGGCGAACTTGTTCCTGATGCAGTAAATGTAAAGGGCGGCATAATTCACGAAGATATTCGTCCATCGTTACCACTTGTAGAAAAAATGTCAGAGATTGCAACTGAGTTGCTAGGCGAACTGCCTGTAAACATCGATGTAACCGTTAAAGGTGAAATCGCAGCACATGATGGTTCAATTCTAGGAATTTCAGCGCTCAAAGGCGCGCTGCTAGCTGTAGGTGCAGAGGAAGTCACCTACGTTAATGCTCCAGGTCTTGCAACAGAGCGCGGAATGGTTTCGGCAGTAACTAATACAGCCGAGTGCCATGAGTATCGTTCCATGATTACTTTGCGTGCTACAACTGCCACAGGCAAGGCAATGTCTATCGAAGGCACCTTGATGGGCATCAAACAAACTCAAAAAATTGTTGGAATTGATTCGTTCCGCCTAGATCTTCCACCAACCGACAACATTCTTTTCATTCGTTACGTAGATCGTCCAGGCATTATCGGTATCGTTGGACAAACGTTAGGCGCAGCTAAAGTTAATATCGCAGCAATGCAGGTTGCTCGAAGTGAGGCTGGTGGCACAGCCCTAATGGCGTTAACTGTAGATTCACATGTCAGCGAAGATATCGTTGCAAGAGTTAAGAAGGATACTGACGCCGAGTTCGTTCGGTCAGTATTTTTGGTGGACTAATGAAAACTATTAACTTAGCTGTGATTGCTGGCGATGGAATTGGACCCGAGGTAGTCAATGAGGGTTTAAAAGTTCTCGATGTTGTAGCAAAGAAATACGATGTCACATTTGCGCGTACTTCGTACGACTTGGGTGCAGGTTTTTGGCATCGCACTGGTGAAGTTCTGCCTCAAGCTATTTTGGACGAGATTGCTACCAAGGATGTAATTTTGCTTGGCGCAGTTGGAGATCCAACAGTTCCAAGTGGCGTGTTAGAGCGTGGACTTTTGCTTAAGCTTCGTTTTGCTTTTGATCACTACATTAATCTTCGCCCTGCACGTTTAATGCCAGGAGTTACTGGACCACTCGCGACAAAAGCTCCTATTGATTTTGTTGTTGTGCGTGAAGGCACTGAAGGTCCATATGTTGGCGCCGGTGGCGTGCTTGCCGAAGGTACTGATGCAGAGATTGCAACTGAGGAAAGTTTGAATACTCGACGTGGAGCAGAGCGAGTTATTCGTGATGCATTTGAGCGCGCTTCAAAACGTGATCGTAAAAAACTGACTTTGGTGCACAAAAACAATGTGTTGACTCGCGCTGGTGGACTGTGGACTCGCACGTTTAATGAAGTTGCTAAGGAATACCCATCGGTTTCAACTGATTACCTACATGTAGATGCTGCGTCAATGTTTTTTGTTACTAACCCAGAGCGCTTTGATGTTGTTGTTACAGATAATCTTTTTGGCGATATCTTGACTGATATTGCTGCTGCAATCTGTGGTGGAATTGGATTAGCCGCGTCAGGCAATATCAACCCAACTGGCAAATTCCCTTCAATGTTTGAGCCTGTACATGGTTCAGCTCCAGATATTGCTGGTAAAAATATTGCAGACCCAACGGCGACAGTTATGTCAGTTGCCATGATGCTTGATCACTTAGGTTATAGCGATGCTGCACGTGATGTTGAGCGTGCAGTTGCCGCAGATTTATTGACTCGCGGAGATAAAAAACGAAGCACAAGTGAAGTGGGAGATGCGCTCGTCGCAGCGCTATAAACCATGAAGATCACACTTAATCCCAACGCCAAAGACGATGCAACACGTAACGCTCTTGTTGCTGAAGGTGGATTCGGTAAGTACTACACCGATCACATGGTTATTTGTGAGTGGAGTGAAAAAGATGGCTGGGGTGAACCAGAGTTAAAGCCTTACGGCCCACTTTCATTAGATCCTGCAACGGCAGTCTTTCATTATGGTCAGGAAATTTTTGAAGGAATGAAGGCTTATCGCCAACCAGATGGGTCAATTTCACTATTTCGCCCTGATGCAAATGCAAAACGTTTTGCTAACTCTGCCAAGCGATTGGCTCTTCCTGAAATGCCAGAGGATTTGTTTCTTGAAACAGTTGAAGCATTAGTTAAGCAAGATGCTGGTTGGGTGCCTGACAAAGTAGGCGAGTCTTTGTATATCCGCCCATTTATGATTGCAACCGAAGTAGGACTTGGAGTTCGCCCTACTAATAAAGCTGCATACATACTTATCGCTACTCCAGCTGGTGCTTACTTTGATCCATCAAAGGCGGTATCAGTATGGATTTCAACGGAGTATGTCCGTGCGGCTTTAGGCGGAACGGGAGAAGCTAAATGTGGCGGTAACTACGCTGCATCATTAGTTGCACAAAAGGCTGCAGCAAAAGAAGGTTGTGATCAAGTTGTTTGGATCGATGCAAAAGAGCGCAAGTGGGTTGAAGAGATGGGCGGCATGAACCTTTACTTTGTAAAGGGTAAAGGCGCAGATGCCACAGTAGTTACTCCTAAGCTGACCGGAACACTACTTCCAGGAATCACGCGAGATTCAATTTTATCTGTAGCCAAAGATCTCGGTTACAAAACTGAGGAAGTAATGTTGAGTATCGATGATTGGCGCGATGGCGTTTCATCTGGAGAAATTTCAGAGATTTTTGCATGTGGAACTGCAGCTGTGGTTTCACCAGTTGGTGTTGCAAAAAGCACAATGGGAACATGGGTAACTGGTGATGGACAACCTGGCGTAATCACGATGCAGATTCGCAATCACTTGTTAGCAATTCAGCACGGAACAACTGCTGATACACATAAATGGACGCACAAGGTCTGCTGATGCCAGTATCAGATGCATTTCACATTTACGACACCACTCTGCGTGATGGCGCTCAGCAAGAGGGATTAAATCTTTCGGTTCATGACAAGTTAGCCATTGCTCGCCACTTAGATGAACTGGGCGTTGGATTTATTGAAGGCGGATGGCCAGGAGCAAATCCCAAGGACACTGAGTTTTTTGCTCGCGCTAAGAAAGAATTAGTTTTAAAGAATGCAACTTTCGTAGCGTTTGGTGCTACTCGTCGCCCTAATGTTAAAGCTGCCGATGATGTTTTGCTTGGTGCACTACGAGATTCCGGTGCTCCCGCCGTTACCTTGGTTGCAAAGGCTTTTGACCGACACGTTGATTTAGCACTTAAGACAACGCTGGATGAAAATCTAGAGATGATCCGGGATTCAGTAAGTCACTTAATTTCTGAAGGCCAACGTGTTTTTCTAGATGCTGAGCACTTCTTTGATGGCTATCGCAACAACCGTGCATATGCACTAGAAGTTGTGCGCGTAGCAGCCGAAGCTGGGGCAGATGTCATCGCATTGTGCGATACCAACGGTGGCATGTTGCCTGACGAACTATCTCAAGTCGTTCATGATGTATTAACTGCCAGTTCTGCCCGCCTTGGAATTCATTGCCATAACGACACAGGATGCGCGGTAGCTAACTCAATGGCCGCAGTTGCCGCAGGTGCCACACATGTTCAAGGAACACTCAATGGTTATGGAGAGCGCACAGGAAATGCGGACCTAGTAACAATTATCGCCAACCTTGAATTAAAGAAGCATCAACTAGTTTTGCCAAAGAATGCATTGCGTGAAGCGTTTAGAATTTCACATGCAGTAGCTGAAGTTACAAACGTATCTTCAAGTGCGCGCCAGCCATACGTCGGTGTGTCAGCCTTTGCTCACAAAGCAGGCTTACATGCCAGTGCGATCAAGGTTGATCCATCCCTTTATCAACATGAAGATCCAGAATCTGTTGGAAACGATATGCGCATGTTGGTTTCTGACATGGCTGGCCGAGCTTCAATCGAATTGAAATCGCAAGAACTTGGCGTAGATCTGGGCGGAGACAAAGAACTTATTGGTCGCATCGTTGATCGCGTTAAAGAGATGGAATCTCGAGGATTTACTTTTGAGGCCGCCGATGCATCATTTGAACTACTTGTTCATGAAGAGATGAGCGGCAAGCGTCCATCTTTCTTTACTATCGATCACTGGTTAACAACTGTTGAACGCTCTGAAGATCAAAGCATCCTTACAAAGGCTGAAGTAAAAGTAACTGCGATGGGCAAGCAAATCTCGTGTTCTGGCACTGGTAACGGTCCAGTTAATGCTTTTGATAACGCGCTTCGTACTGGACTTAAAACTCTTTATCCAGAGTTAGAAGTTCTAGAGCTCACCGACTACAAGGTACGTATTCTTGAGGGACGTCTAGGTACTGGGGCTGTTACTCGCGTGCTGGTTGAAACCAGTGACGGCAAAGGGGAGTGGAACACTGTTGGTGTCCACGAAAACGTTATTGCCGCATCGGCTATGGCTTTAGAGGATGCCGTTACCTTCGGCCTTCTTCGTCAGGGACGCAAACCCGAGTAAAGTTAGCGCGTGAGCGATTCTTTTGAAAAGTTAATAGCTACTTTTCAACGCTATCTAGAAGTTGAACGCAATCTCTCTATTCACACAGTTCGGGCCTATATTGGTGATTTAGCCTCCCTTACCGAACATCTCGCAAATATTGGCTTAGATGATATTTCAAAGTTAGAACTTACACATTTGAGATCATGGTTAGCTAATCAACAAGTAAAAGGGGCATCGCGCACCACAATTTCAAGGCGTGCAGTGTCGGTACGCATATTTATCAAGTGGGCAGTTAAGAACAAATATTTAGAAAAAGATGTTGGCGCAACGCTTGCTACTCCAAAGGGCCATCGCACTTTGCCCGAAGTATTGGGTATCGATGATGCAAAAGTAGCGATGGATTCGATGGCAACGCGTGCGGCAGAGGAAGAGACGCCCATGTCATTACGAGATGTTGCAATGGTTGAGATGCTTTATGCATCCGGTGCACGTGTAGCGGAACTGTGTGGCTTAGATCTCGGAGACATCGATTACAACCGCCAGACAATTCAAGTGTTAGGAAAAGGAAATAAAGAGCGAGTAATTCCATTGGGCAATCCAGCGATGCGCGCTTTAAAGAAATGGCTGGATGAAGGTCGCCAAGAATTAGTGAATGAGAAATCTGAGAAAGCTGTTTTTCTTGGTGCGCGTGGAAAAAGAATTGATCAACGAGCTGTGCGTACAGTTGTTTACGAAGCCTTGTCTGCAATCGAGGGAATTGAGCGAATGGGTCCACATGCATTGCGTCATTCGGCAGCAACGCATTTACTTGAAGGCGGGGCGGATTTGCGAACAGTACAAGAAATACTAGGGCATGCATCTTTGGCAACTACACAGATCTATACCCACGTATCTACTGAACGCTTACAAAAAGCTTTTAAACAGGCGCACCCACGCGCATGAATAAATCAATTGTTGTTATTCCCACATATAACGAAATCGAAAGTATTGGTTCCTTACTTGATGAATTAGCAAAGCTCGACGTTGATGTTTTAGTAATCGATGATGGTTCACCAGATGGTACGGCGCAGATCTGTCGAGCCCATGGTGTTGAAGTTTTTGAGCGCGGAAATAAGCAAGGTTTCGGTAGCGCTTACCGCGCAGGTTTTTCCATGGCGCTGGATCGAGGATACGAAAACATTATTCAAATGGATGCTGATGGCTCTCATCAAGTCAGTGATTTAATCAAGATGATGGAGTGGATTGGATCTGCTGATTTATTGATTGGTTCACGGTGGGTTACAGATGGACAAATTGCCAACTGGAGTAATTTCCGGGTGTATCTTTCAAAAACGGCAAACACCTATGCCAATATTGTTTTATCGTTAGGTGTTGCCGATTCGACGGCTGGATTTCGAATCTATTCAAGTGAAATTTTAGCAAAGATGGATATTCAAACAATTGCAAGCAGGGGATACTGCTTTCAAATTGAGATGACTCGCAGAGCACTTGCGCGCGGGGCAACAATCGCTGAAATACCTATCACCTTTATTGAGAGAGAACATGGAGTCAGCAAGATGAGCTTTTCTATAGCTCTAGAATCCATGCTTCGCATCACCGCTTGGGGCCTTTTACGCATAATCGGGCGGTAGTTAGCACGCTCACGGCCGAGGTAAGATTTGCCCTGCACCAAATGAAGTAATTCAGTTGGTGACATCTCAGCACTGCCTGACCATCCGGTCGGTGAATCATCTCGGTCCGTTAAATCGGTAGATGACTTTCAGTGCGACGGGCCTAACAAATTGTTTGGCCAAAACCGAGCGGGTTTTTTTATTGTGCTGCGCACGTAAATAAACCTAAGAAGGAGTATGCCGTCATGGCAGTCGTAACAATGCGAGAACTTCTCGACAGCGGAGTCCACTTCGGACACCAGACTCGTCGATGG
>CAFBQM010000022.1_pt1 | contig 17425 bp, 12 predicted proteins | sample 7269981 | NCBI WGS metagenome assembly CAFBQM01 (sample SAMEA6814182, study PRJEB35770) | uncultured Actinomycetes bacterium | biome: Freshwater; feature: Freshwater reservoir; material: water | place: Czech Republic | collected 2016-11-09 | depth 30m m
AAGGCCCGAATCCTTTATGGATTCGAGGCCTTTGGCTTCTAGTTCTTATTCGATGTTATCGAGTAGAACCACCAGTGGCCTCGTATCCGGCATAAAACGCTGCGTAGAACGCAGGCTTTGTTGTATGCCAAGATGCAGGCTTATTGGTTGTATGAGCAGAAGGAATTACAGCAGAACGCATTGCGTTTGCTGGAACGAATGAGCTGTTAGACATATTCGCTTCCCCTCTAATCACCATCGTTTCCGCCATGAAAACGATCAAAGGCAAGGGTAAAGCATGGGCGGTAACTGGTGCAAGTGAATTAATTGAGCGTGCAACATGGGGGTTACCGGAGGGTATTCAGCGCAGACGCAATCAATTAGTATTCACCCCTGCTGGCTTCGCCAACCATGATTTTGCCATGAAAGGTCCATCGCATTGAGTAAGAAAATCAGCTCGGTAGTAGGTGCACCTATTGAAGGCCGTTCCCCTGCCCGAATGGCTTGGGAGCGAATCAAGACGGATAGAACTGCAAAAATTTCAGCTTTTACTATTGGAATATTTGTAACTCTAGCTTTAACTGCTCCGATTTTCACATGGATTCTTCATACCTCTCCCGATCAGTTTCACCCTGAAACTCTTGATCCGACTTTTGGTACAAATCCCCTTGGAAAATTTGGTGGAATCTCCTCAGAACATTGGTTCGGAGTTGAGCCACGAACTGGCCGAGATGTTTTTTTGCGCTTTGCATATGGAGCAAGAACATCGTTATCAATTGCTTTATCCGCAACCGCTTTAGCAACTGTAATTGGAGTATTGGTCGGTTTAATCTCAGGATTTTATGGAGGCAAGATTGACCTAGTGCTCTCGCGCACCATGGAAATCATCTTGGCGTTTCCATCAATTCTCTTTGCATTAGCCGTAACACCAGTTTTTGAAAATGTATTAGAAGGTTGGGGAGTTCCAACTGGAAATACAACACGTATCCCCGTCATGATTATTGTTCTTTCAATGTTTGGGTGGCCATATATTGCTCGTATTGTTCGCGGACAAGTTATATCCATTCGTGAAAAAGAATTTGTAGAAGCCGCACGCTCTATTGGTGCTACACGAACACATCTTGTTTTTAAAGAGATCCTTCCCAATCTATGGGCGCCAATTTTGGTAACCGTTGCTCTCAATATTCCTACAATGATTACTGCCGAAGCAGCACTGACATTTCTCGGAGCTGGAGTAATTGATCCGACATCGGATTGGGGAGCAATGCTTCTGGCCTCAGTACCTTTTTATAGTGTTGATCCCACGTATACATTTATTCCAGGTTTTGGACTTTTCCTTTTAGTTTTAGCATTCAATCTTCTCGGCGACAGTGTTCGAGATGCGTTAGACCCACGGAGTTCCCGATAGAACATATGACTATCGGGCGCAAAAGACCCCCAATCGATAAGAAAGGACTCACATGAGTCTCATGAAAAAGGCCTTAGCGCTTGTTGGAGTAGCTGCACTAGCTTCTACAACGCTGCTTTCGGTAAATGCTGCATCTGCAGCGACAACGTTCGCTACTCCAGTTGCCCCAATTAAAGGCGCTGTAAAGGGTGGAACAGTAACTATCTTGGCTCAGGGAGATTTCGAACACCTTGATCCAGCTCGTAACTATGTTGGTGGAACTCTAGATTTCTACCGTCTATTTACTCGCACACTTACTCAGTACCGCACTGTCAATGGAAAAACAGATCTTGTTCCAGATGTTGCTGCTGACTTAGGTACAACTAAAGATGGTGGAAAAACTTGGACATTCAAGCTTCGCACCAACCTTAAGTATGAAGATGGAAAGAAAATCACTTGTGCGGATATGAAGTATGGCGTTATGCGCTCATACAACGACGACATTCTTGATGGCGGACCAACTTATGCCAAGGATTTCATCGATAATCCAACTAGCTACAAGGGTCCATACACAGAGCCAGGGAAAGATCTTCCAACGGTAATTTGTAACTCAAAGGGTGATGCAATCACTTTCAAGTTAGCAATCCCAGTTCCGTATTTCCCTTACGTAACTACTTTCGGTGCATTTTCACCTATTCCTAAGGCAAAAGACACCAAGCAGAACTACGAACTACGCCCACTTTCAAGTGGTCCGTACAAGATTGAATCTTACTCACGCGGTAAGGAGCTTTCATTAGTTCGTAACGATCAGTGGGATCCAAAAACAGATCCAGTGCGTTGGAACTATCCAGATGAGTACCACGTAATCATGGGTGCAGATCAAAACGTAATCGAGCAAAGCTTGATTTCAGATTCATGTAATGCAAAGACATCTGTTTCATTTGATACAAACATCATTACAAACCTTTCAAAGGTACTAAATGTTGCTAAGTATAAGGATCGCCTATTTAACTTCGATAGCGCGTACAACCGTTACTACGCAATCAACGTTGATACTGTAAAAGATATAAATGTGCGTAAAGCAATTCAGTGTGCAGTTGACTTCAAGTCAATCTTGCTAGCTGCTGGTGGAACTTCTGCCGGATCTTATGCAAACTCAACAATTCCTAAGTCAATCAAGGCTGCTTACCGTAACTTCAATGTTTGCGGTCGCGATGTTTCTAAGAAGCCAGAGGCTCAACTAGATCAAGCAAAAGCATTCCTTGCGAAGGCTACAAATCCAAAGACAACATTGCGTCTTGCATACCGTGATCGTGGCGTAGAGCCACTTCGCGCTGCTGCACTTGAGCAGAGCCTTAAGGCTGCAGGATTCACTGTAATCATGGACAAGTACCCTTCATCTGACTTCTATGCACCTGCTGCAAAGCGTGGTGTACCAAATGAGCCAGACATCATTCAGACATCATGGGCATTCGACTGGGCTGCGGCTTCAGGAATTGTTTATGCGCTATTTGATGCTCGCACAATGAGTCCAGAAGATGCCAAGAGCAATCAGTCACGTGGAGATTTCGCTGACTTACAGAAGCTCTTTGCAAAGGCTGACACATCAGCAACAGCTGCTCAGGAAAAAATCTTGGGTGACATCGAGCAGTCTTTGATCGTTGATAAAGCTGCTCACGTATCTGTCTACTTTGAAACTTCTCACTACATGGCTGGTTCAAAGGTTGGCGGACTACAGGTTGATGGTGGATATTCCACACTCAGCGTTTTAGGTGCTTACGTAAAGAAGTAAATACCTAAATTAGTAATCGCTTAAGTGGGGATGGACACAAATTCATCCCCACTTAAGTACTACTAGTATTGATTAAGATAAAGTTCTAAAAATTCTAAGAGAAAGGGAGATTGATGCTCAAGTACACATTACGTCGCATAGTAAGTGGAACACTCGTGCTTGGAATCGTCTCCGCGATAGTTTTCGCAATTTTTTATATTCTGCCTTCAGATCCAGCTCGCCTTGCTTGTGGAAAATCATGCACACCAGAATTAGTTGCACGAATTCAAGTCGCGCTTGAACTTGATCAATCCTTACCCATTCAATATGGACGATTTATAAAAGGGATATTTGTGGGCCGGACATATCTGGAAAATACAGATGCAGCTCGCGAGTGTGGTGCTCCATGTCTTGGTTATTCATATCAAACAGATTTGCCAGTCACTCAACTGCTTGTTGACCGGTTGCCGGCAACTCTTTCTATTGCAATTGGTGCCTCAATCCTCTGGCTACTCATTGGTCTTTCAAGCGGAATCGTCTCTGCGCTTCGTCGTGGAACGTGGATTGATAGAACTTCTCAAGGCTTTGCTTTGGCCGCTGCCTCGCTTCAGATTTACTTTGTTGGATTAATTCTGCAGTTTATTTTTGTAGATAAATTGGCCTGGTTACCAATGCCTGGTTACACCTCGCCCTTTGATTACCCTCTAGATTGGGCTAAGCAAATGGTGCTGCCCTGGGTCACTTTAGCTTTCTTGCTTTCAGCGATTTATTCTCGGCTCACTCGTTCGGGAATGATCGAAACAATGGGCGAAGATTTTGTACGCACTGCGCGCGCCAAAGGTTTGAGCTCCCGGGATATAAATTTGAAGCATGTTTTACGTGCTGCCATGACTCCAATAGTTACTGTCTTTGGATTAGACCTAGGCTCACTTCTGGGTGGTGCTGTAATCACTGAGTACGTTTTTAATATTCCTGGATTGGGAAAGCTATCAACTGAAGCTGTAACTAATTTAGACCTGCCCGTTGTAACAGGAACGGTATTGTTTGCAGCATTTTTTATCATTACCGCCAACATCATTGTTGATTTACTTTACTCCGCACTTGATCCAAAGGTTCGACTCACATGAGCGCGTTTCTTGAAGTAAAGAATCTTTCAGTTGCATTTCCAACAGAAGATGGAATCGTACAAGCAGTTGACTCACTTTCATTTTCAGTAGAAAAAGGAAAAACTTTAGGCATAGTAGGTGAGTCAGGTTCTGGAAAATCTGTTACCAGCCTGGCAATTCTTGGTTTACAAAAAGGCTCTAAGGCACAAGTATCAGGTGAGATCTGGGTAGATGGCAATGAAATCATTGCCGCTTCAGAAGCAGAAGTCCGTAAGTTGCGTGGTAAAGCGATGTCAATGATTTTTCAAGATGCACTGGCTGCGCTACATCCTTATTACACAGTTGGTCACCAAATCGCTGAGGCTTACCTTGTTCACAACGACGTATCTAAAAAAATGGCAGCAGCACGCGCAGTAGAAATGCTTGATCGTGTTGGGATACCAGAACCGCATAAGCGAGTTAATGATTATCCACACCAATTTTCTGGCGGAATGCGCCAAAGGGCCATGATTGCAATGGCTCTGTCTTGCAATCCTTCGTTGCTTATTGCCGATGAGCCCACAACAGCTCTTGATGTAACTGTCCAAGCACAAATTCTTGAATTATTGCGTGATCTGCAAAAGGAATTTGGTACAGCAATAATCTTGATTACACACGATCTTGGTGTTGTCGCCGAGACCGCAGATGATATTTTGTTGATGTATGCCGGTAAACAAATTGAATATGGAACTGTCAGAGATGTTTTGCAAGTTCCTCAGCACCCATATGCGTGGGGCCTCTTAACATCTATCCCCCGCTTGACTGGTGATCCAAGCCTTGCCTTGACCGCAATTCAAGGTGCACCGCCAAGTTTAATTTCCGTACCATCGGGATGTGCGTTCCACCCCCGTTGCACATATGTAGACAATGTAGGGGCTGCCTGCGCAAGCATCATTCCAGAACTAATTCCTGTTTCAGAAGGTAAGCATCACTCTGTGCGTTGCCATATGAGTGCAAAGGTGCGCGAAGATATATTCGCCAATCAGGTTAAGCCACAACTATGACATCTATAAATAATCCAATTCTGAGTGTTCAAGGGCTAACCAAACACTTTCCTGGGGGCCGCGAGGGGTTGATTGGTAAGCGCGATGTGGTTCAAGCTGTCGATGGTGTTAATTTTGAAGTTGCAGCTGGTGAGGCACTTGGTCTTGTCGGTGAATCTGGATGTGGCAAGTCAACTACTGGTCGATTAATAACACGTTTATTAGAACCAACTGCAGGGACTGTTACTTTTGAAGGTCAAGATATCTCGCATTTTTCTAATACACAGATGAGGCCGATTAGAACACAGTTGCAAATGATTTTTCAGGATCCTTATGCATCCCTAAACCCTCGTCATACAGTAGGAACTATTGTTTCAACTCCGTTTAAGATTAATAAGGTTACGCCCGAAGGTGGAGTTAAGAAGCGCGTACAAGAAATACTTGAAATTGTTGGTTTAAACCCCGAGCACTACAACCGCTATCCACATGAATTTTCTGGTGGGCAACGTCAACGTATAGGCATCGCCCGAGCTTTGGCTTTACGACCTAAATTAATTGTTGCCGATGAGCCTGTAAGTGCGCTGGATGTTTCTATTCAGGCACAAATAATTAATTTAATGAAAGACCTTCAAAAAGATTTTGGTCTTACTTTCGTATTCATCGCCCACGATTTGGCTGTTGTGCGACATTTTGCCCAACGTGTGGCCGTGATGTACCTAGGAAATATTGTCGAAATTGCAGATCGAGATACTTTATATGCCACTCCAAAACATCCATACACAAAAGCTCTACTCTCCGCTGTTCCTGAAGCAGATCCTGATGCGATTGGTGCGCGAGAGCGAATTCGACTGACAGGTGATGTTCCAAATCCAATCAATCCACCCTCTGGTTGCCGATTTAGAACCCGATGTTGGAAAGCCGCCGAAATCTGTGCAACTCAGCCACCTGCTCTATTACAAATTGGTAAGACTCAAGTTGCATGCCATTTTCCTGAATAATTCAATTAATTAGACAAGACCTGCTTCAGTCAAAAATCGTGAGGGCTTGCCGCGATAGCTCATATGCAGATCCACTTTAGCTCGCGTAATTCCAACGTAGAATAAACGGCGCTCTTCATCGATGGATGCTTGATCTCCAGTTGTTGAATTATTTTCAAGTGGCAATAAGCCTTCGCTGACTCCAATCAAAAATACACGTTCCCATTCAAGTCCTTTTGCTGCATGCAAAGTTGCCAGGGTAGTTACAGGCATTGTTGGTGGATTATTTTGTTGTACGCGAACTTCTAGTTCACGCAAATAAGTACGCAAATTCTTTGGAGTAAATCCATTATCAGCATCAAGTTCGCGGGCTAAATGCATCAGCGCTGCTATTCCATCTATATGAGCTCCAGTTAAAAATGGTTGTGCCAGCGTGCGCAATTCATCTAGCCATGAAACGCCTTCCATGGGAATAACAGAAGCGTTGCGCACTAGTTTAAGGAATTCACGGACGTCTGGGCGATCAAAAAAACGTTCGCTATTACGCAATTGATAAGGAACTTTGGCTGTGTTCATAGCGCGCTCTACAGAATTAAGTTGGCTATTAGTACGCGCTAGAACTGCAATTTCCTGTGGTGGAGTGCCTTGAGAAATTAGCTGAGTAATTGCGGAAATTATTCCGGCAATTTCGGATGTTTCATCGCTGTAAGCATCAACTGATGGCTTTTCGCCATGATCATTCAGTGCAACCAACTCTTGGCCCATCTGAGCCTTACGCAATACAGAGTTAGCCATAAAGGTAATTTCAGGAGTTGACCGATACCCAGTTGTAAGACGGACAACTTCGGCCTCTGGAAAACGTTGCGTGAAAGAGTTAAGGAAAACTGGCGTAGCACCAGCAAATGAATAAATTGTTTGTGCTGGATCGCCAACAACACAAATCTCTTGGCGTGAACCTAGCCAGGCATTAATCAAACGTTGTTGTAGCGGGGAAATATCCTGATATTCATCAACAGTAAAAAATCGGTATTGATCGTGCACACGCTCGCGAACTTCGCGCTCTTGTTCGATCATGGCCGTGGTTAATAGCAATACATCTTCAAAATCCATGGCTCGCTCTTGATGCTTGACTGATTCATAAGCGGTGTAAACCTTGGCCATTTGTTCGGGGTTAATTCGTGGCTTAACGCTGCGTTTTCCAAGTTCAGATAAATAATCAATCGGTGCAACTTCACTGACCTTTGACCATTCAATCTCTGAGGCAATATCTCGCATCAAATCACGCGAAGTAATTGATAGCTCCCCCGTTAACTCTGCACGCTTGATTGCTTCAGTAATAAAGGCGGTTTTCGAAGTAATCAGATCAGGAGTTCGCCCACCAAATACCTGAGGCCAAAAAAAGGTTAACTGCTTAAGCGCAGCAGCATGAACCGTGCGAGCCGCAACGGAAGGAACTCCAAGGGATCGAAGGCGCATACGCATTTCGCCTGCAGCGCGCGCAGTAAATGTCAGAGCTAAAACTTTGTGTGGATCCATCACATTAATTGCTGCAGCATAAGCAATACGGTGGGTGATTGCGCGAGTTTTTCCAGTTCCAGCGCCTGCAATCACACAAACTGGGCCACGTGTAGCAAGTGCTACAGCTCGTTGTTCGTTATCGAGAGATTCTAAAATCTCCTCAGCGCGAAGATCTGACACTTAGCGCCACGATTCCCCACCGGTGAGATCAGCAACTGCGTATCCATTTTTTGCAACATACCAGGCTGTAATCATTTTACGCGCAACTGAAATTGAAGGTGGCAATAAAATATCATCGGTTGCTACAGCTTTTTTCATTTCCTCGCGAGTAAACCAACGTACCTCAGTGATTTCTTGACCATCAGGGCGAGCATTTTCTGGATGATCTGTAATAGCTTCAAAAGCAATCATGATTGATGCAGGAAATGGCCAAGCTTGTGAACGCAGATAATTAATATCATTGCAATACACGCCAGCTTCTTCAAAAACTTCGCGCGATACACACTCTTCAAAAGATTCACCTGGTTCGACAAAGCCCGCAAAAGTTGAAAAACGTTTTTCGGGCCATACAGGTTGGTGCCCAAGAAGAATTCGGTCTGCAGAATCTTTTACCAAAACAATTACTGCAGGATCTGTGCGGGGGTGGTGTTGGGTTGAATCTTCAACACAGACTCGAACTGAGCCGCCTAAATCACTGACAGTTGCTGCGCCGCATCGTGCGCAATGTGGATGTGTTGCATGCCAGTTTGCCAAACCCACAGCATGCATGGCAAGTGAAATCTCAATTTCATCAAGGTTGCTACCAAGTTCGCGTAGAGTTGCAAAACCTTCATATTTTTCATCTTCTATTATGGGTTCATTAATCCAAGAAGTTCGCCACGCAAAATATGGAGTGTTGTTATCTCGGCCCAATCCTAAGAAAAAGCGTTCTCCTGCTTCAAAAGATTCTTGCTGTGCAGCAACTGTTGCCGCATCACAGAAAATTAGAGCATCTTCGGTTGCAGCGATTCGACCATCAATGATTTGAATGATTAAGGCTTTTTCCCAGAGTTGATCTAGCGCCTTTGCATCAATTCGCAGATCGCTGGCGCGATTTATCGGAGATAGGGATTGATTGCGCGCGCTCATAGGGGTGAACGCTACTAGCATCGCCCCATGCGCATAACATCCTGGAATCTGCTGCACGGGGAACCAATGCCGCCTGACAAAGAGGCCGATAAAGATGCATTGCTGACCGCGGCCCTAGGTCAGCTGGCCAGTGATGTTATAGGCCTGCAAGAAGTGGACTATCTTCTCGATCGTTCAGGCAAGCACAATCAAACCGGCACTGTTGCATCGATCATGGGTGCACGCGATTGGGCATTTGCTCCATCGCTCATGGGTTCACCCGATGATGATTGGCGAAATCCCAATGACTCCGATGACAAGTTAATTACCAATACAAGTGAAGTTGCACCCCCTGCTTATGGAATCGGAATGGTTTCAAAGATTCCCGTTCAAGCATGGCACCGATTAGATTTGAAGGGCTCCCCTGTTGGCGTACTAATGGCATTTCCAGTTGATGGAAAGCTGAAACGTTTTTATGTGCGCGATCATCCACGAAGTGCGCTAGCTGCCAAATTAGATAATGGCTGGTTGATTGTAAATACGCATTTATCTTTTGTACCAGGGTTCTCACTTGCTCAGCTCATCAAAATTAAACGCTGGGCAAATACATTAGGCGTAAGCGATAAGTCTAAGATTTTAATCATGGGCGATCTCAACATTCCTTTTGCCATTTTTGCCCGCGGATTTAAATGGAAATCTCTTGCAACAATGCGTACTTTTCCAAGTTGGTATCCAAAGGTGCAAATTGACTATTTTCTTTCACAGAACTTAACAGCTAAAGATGTTCACCATATTGAATATCCACATTCGGGTATGAGTGATCACGTGCCTTTAGTAATTGAAGTTGAGAGCTAAGGGGAAGCTTTTTCTTTTTGTGCAAGAAGTGCAATCGAAGCAATAACGATAAGTCCTCCGATTAGCTGGGCAATAGTTGGCGCACCCCGACCCAACGCAATACTGGCTGCTATCCCTACTATTGGAATGATGTTGAGTGATGGCCCAGTAATACGGGCGGGTAAATTTTGTAATGCGTAGTTAAAAGCCACAAAGGGTAGGCCTACGCCGAATACGCCAGAGAGAGCTGCCGATACCCAGATATGCGTGTGGACATTTGTTGGCACGCTTTGCCCTGAAAATAGATAAAACATGCCAAGAAAAACAACAGATACAAAGGTTTGTCCAATTACTAGGTCCACGGATGAATATTCTGAAAGGTACTTGCGCAAAATATTGGCATACACGCCGAAGAGTGCGGCTGATAAAACAAAGTAGATGGAGGTAGAAGTTGCATCCAAGTGTGCGCCGGTGGCACTGGCGACAACTACACCTGACATTCCAAGTAAGAAGTAGATCCATTGTTTTGTAGTGAGACGATCGCCTAACCAGAAAACACCGATACAGACAGTAAATAGTGTTTCACCGGTAAGAATCAAAACTCCAGTGCTTGCTGTTTCATTTGTGTAACCCATGTTACCTAGTAGCCATCCAAGACCAGGTTGCATAATTCCGATGAAAATAACTATGCGCCAAGGGACTTGCGGCTTAACACGACGTATAGCTGTTACTAGTAGAAGGAAGAGAAAGCCAACACTGCATTCAATAAGAGCAAGCAAAAGCGGTGAGAACTGAGTAATGGCTAAATCGGCAAGTGGGTTAGAAATCCCCCAACTGACCATTGAGGCGATAAGAATTGCAACTTTCATGTTCACGCAGATTCTTTGCTGGCGTCAGTAATCAAGGCAATCAATGCGGCTTCATCCAGCAAATCTGCTGGGCGGTCAGTAACTGACGTTGGAACATAGTGAAATGCTGCGCTTATCTTGGAGATATCAGTTCCAGAAAGTTTGGCCCAAGCTAATCGGTACATCGCTAACTGCACTGCCGCTGATGCGTCAAGCTTTGTTGAACCAGTTTTCCAGTCAACTACTTCATAGCCATCGGCCGTTGCATAAACAGCGTCGATGCGACCTCGCACCAAGATTCCACCAATAGTCGTTTCAAAGGGAACTTCAACTCGGGCCGGTGTTCGATTGGCGTATTCGCTTGCTAGCCAGGTTTTCTTAAGATCTTCTAGCTTCGAATCTTCTTCGAGCGGATCTAAATAATCTAAGTACTCATCACCAAATAAAGTGGCTGCATCTGTGAATTGACGTTCAACCCATAAGTGGAAAGCGGTTCCGCGACGTGAATACTGATCTTGACCACGTGGCATAGGGCGCCTGATATTGAGTGCGAGTTCTTGTGGATCTTTGTGCAATGCAACAAGAGTGGAAGTTGAAAGACGTGGAGGTAGTGAAACTGAAACAGTTTCATTTTTGGCTTTGCGCTGTTCATTAATCAGAGCTTGAGCATCTTCAATCCATGAGTTGATTTCAGCAGATTGAGATTGTTGAAGTGAATGCACAGGCGCAGTTTTCACCAATTCAATTGCAGCATCAAATGCGCCACGGCGATTACCCAATGGATCACGGGGCCACTGTGCGCTAATTGGATTTTCAATCGTTGGGTTTTCGGCACCATCTTCTGGCGCTGCAACATCGCTGACTAACAAGCCACCTAGGCCACTTGCTGCACCCGCAATTAAGTTAAAGATCTCACTCGGTGCAACGGCTCGTGTTCCATCTCGCCACCAAGAAGTAGTGCAAAGCAGATGCGACTTTGCGCGAGTAACTGCAACGTATGCAAGGCGCATCTCTTCGCGCATCTTGATGTTGTTGGTGCAGGCTTTACCAAATGCCTCAATTACTTTGGATGCTTCACTATTTTTAGTTACGCCATGAAGCGAGAAATGTGGAAGTTCGTGTGCATCACCTCGTAATTCAAATGGCACATGCTTTTCATTCTTAAGCCAATTATCTGAGTCGCCCGTATTGTTTCCAGGAAATGTTCCTTCAGCTAAACCGGGTACAACGACTACATCCCATTCGGCGCCCTTGGCCATATGTATCGTCAAAATTTGCACAACATCGCTGCGAATTTCGGGGGCACCTGCTTTTAATCCACCTTCAGCGTCGGCTGCAATATCTAGCCATATTAAGAAAGCTGACACGGTTCCGCCTGTGCGCTCGAACTTTGCCGCTTCATCAAGGAAGCGATCTAAATGTCTGCGACCAGTTTGATTTCCATCGCGCAGAGTTATTTCACTTTCAAGGGTTAAGTAGTTTTCGATTTCGCTTATCAAATCAGTAATTTGTCCGCCTGCACGGGCACGCAATCGCCGCAAGTCACTGGCAAATCGCACAAGGCGCTGATATCCGATATCGCTGAATCCAAATTTCTTAGCATCCGCAATCTCATCTAAAGCATCAATGATTGATCCAGCGAATTGATCGTCGGCCTCTAATTGTTCTGGGTTGCCTGCAGCAATTTTCTTGATAAATGTTTTTGAGTCAGCATGTAATGCCTTAGCGCGATCACGCGAGAAACTGCCGAGCGCTGCAATATCGCGTGGGCCCAGATTAATTCGTGGTCCAGTTAAATGGCGCATTACAGCAGATCCCGCATCTGGGTCAGTAATGATTTTGAGAATTGTTACAACATCAGCTACTTCCGGAACGTGAATTAATCCACCGATTCCAATAACTTCAACTGAAATTCCCGCGGCATGCAACGCACCTTCAATGGCCGTTATCTGACTTCGTTTACGAACAAGAACAGCGCAGGTTTTGCCTGTATTTGGCGCCCAGTTTTTCTCGACGTATTCGCTAATAGCCTGAGCTTCTGCATCAATTGTTTCAAATATTCCATAGGCAACTTCACCTATACCCGCATTTGGACGTGCTTGGAGTTCAACAACTTGCTGACCTCCCGCTGATTTAATTTCGTCACTGATCCGGTTTGCAACCGTCAAAATCATTTCTTCATTGCGAAATGTTGTTGGCAACGAGAACTGTGCTTTACCTGATTGTTCTGGACCCTTTGGGAAATACTTTGCGAAAGATGCCATGGTGCCGGCCGATGCTCCGCGCCAGGTATAAATAGCTTGGGATGGGTCTCCCACAGCCATTACCGGATGAGCATCGCCATAGAGTGAAGAGAGCATGCGCACCTGTGATTGCGACGTATCTTGATATTCATCGAGCAAGACAACTTTATATTTTCCACGCTCTAGTACTCCTACATCTTCAAAGTTCTGTGCGATATCTGCAGCTAATGACATTTGATCATCAAAGGAAAACTCACCAGCTGCTTTACGTCGATCCATAAAAGCTTCAACCATGGGAAGAAGTGAATTTCTTTGGCGCATAGCTTTTGCTACATCGCGGACGTCTCCATTGCTCGCACCTTGAAGTGGAGCTAATTCTGCTAAAACTTCATTTCCTATTCGCTCGATATCTTCGGCCTTTACTTGATGCTCAAGCATTAACTTAGAAAGTCCCAATAAATCTTTAATGACTGTGCTCACCGCGCTTTGATTGCGGTATGAATCATCAGACCAGTTACGCACAACATCTGATGCAATCTGCCAGATAGCAGCCTCACCCAAAGGTTCAGCATCGGCATCAATTCCATAACGTATTGCGTGTTCACTTAACAGTTTGCCCGCGTAAGAGTGATAGGTGGTGACTGAAGCAGACGTAGAAGTAATGTGCTTGAAATCAGGAAGTGCGGCTAATTGCCGCAAACGCTTTCGGATACGTACCGATAACTCCCCTGCTGCTTTGCGCGTGAAAGTGAGACCAAGGATTTGATCTGGAGTGACAAAACCATTTGCAACTAAATACAACACCCGGTTGGACATAGTTTCAGTTTTACCTGAACCTGCACCTGCGATAACAACCGAAGGCTCTAAGGGACTACTGATAATTTCAGATTGATATTGAGTGACGGGTTTAATGGACGCGCCAAATTTTGGGTGGGCTTGTAGCTTGGCAATAATCTCTTCAGGTGAATATTTCGCTACTTGCTCCATGTTTGTAAATGTCACTGCTCAACCACCGTCCGCCCATCACTTTGAACCGGACATGATTTGCGGACTGGACAGCCTTTACAACGCTTATTTATTGTGGCGAAGAAATGCGAAGCACCCATACCTTCGGCAATTTGATTGAGCTTTTCTTTCGTTGCTTCAATATCAATAACATGTTGAGGTCTAAGGGTTGCACCTGCAGAATCCGTACCTAGATAAACAAGTTCAGCTCCAGCACTAGTGCTGCCCTGAGTAAATCCACCTTCAGCGATTCCCACTTGATAACTAGCTAACTGCAGATTTTCTTTAGCTTCTTTAAGTGAAATTGCTGAGCCACCAGTTTTAAAATCAATAATGAATAGTGAACCATCAGCCTCAACTTCAAGGCGATCAACGCTTCCTTTAATTCGAGCACGACCCAGCTTTATGTCAAAACGCATTTCAGCATCAACTACGGTTCGCTTACTCTTTTTATGATACTCAACGAATTTTTCTAACATCGTTACTGCGTTTTCAAGCTGTGATGCGCTCACCCAACCCGATTCTGAATCAATGAGTTTCCAGGAACTTTGTAAGTTGGCAATGAGATCTTCTTTAGTTGTTCCAGGTTCTTGCACCATTTTGGCGGCAAAGGCGTGAATCGCTGAGCCTAAAACTTGCGCAGTGCTGTCGCCATCATTGCCACCGTTGTTTTGCAGAAACCACTTAACTCCGCATTCGACAAAAGATTCAGCTCCACTTGGTGAAACAACAACTTCCACATCTGGATTAATTACTGGTGCATCGGTGCTCAGTGGGACAGAACCAATCCAGTGTTCTGGGTCTGCTAAATAGATGCCTTCAGCTTTCATAGCGCTCAAAAGCTCTGCAGCTGCTTGTGCATGTTCTCCATCTAGCCGACTACGAAGTTCGGCCACTAGGGCAGGGGCAGTAATTGGTCGTGGAACATCAGTGATTACTGGCTCTAACTCTTCATCGGTTTTATTGGCCATTACTTCGATAGTTTCAAAGAAATGCGAAGGTTCTTCATCATCTCGCTGCACGGCAGTAACAAATAATGCTTGCTTGGCACGGGTGAGGGCCACATGAAACAAGCGCTCTTCATCTTGCAATAAACCACTGGCAGCGATTACATCTAACTGATCGCGGGCAATATCAGGATTTCGTTGGCGTTCAACTAAACGCTCTGCACCCAACAGTGATGAACGTTGCTTTAAATTTGGCCAAGTACTTTCTTGCAAACCAGCTATGGCTACTAAATCCCATTCACGACCCTTTGCGCTGTGCACCGTAAGGATTTCAACAAAATCAGGTCGCACGCCTTTAGCAGTAATAACATCGCCAGCAATATCCTCAGTTGCAATTTCTGCGATGAATGCACCTGGACCAGATAATGGGAAACGATCTGAATATCTAGATGCGCTTTCAAACAACTGCATCATTGCATCCAGATCGCGATCAGCTGCTGCACCACGAACTCCTGGACGCAAGGCTTGATTGCGCCAAGCGCTAGCTAGTTTTTGGCCATCGCTAGTGTGTGCGTTGTCCCAGATTACCCACAACAATTCATCGGCTGTCGCTTTCTTATTGCGTGCAACGCTTCGAGCTTTTTCTAATAATTCATGAACTCGCGTAATTTCACTTGCGCCTTCAATAAATAAATGGCCATCATCAACGGCTGCGATTAATAACTGTGTTCCAGTACGCTCATCCCCATCTGCTCTGGCTGCGATTAATGCACGGCGGATTCTGCGCAATGAAATTGAATCAGCCCCACCAAATTCACTCATAAGTAATCGCTCGGCAGTATCAAAGTTGAGTGGTTGCATCTTGAGAGCAACGCGTGCAAGAAGAAGAAAGGGTGCAATTGCAGGATTACCCGCTAGCGCTTGAAGTTCTGACGCAACAGGAATTCCAACTTGTGAAAATGCGCGCCTCAGCGATGAAGCTTGTAAGCCTGGGCTGCGCAAAATAACGCTCATGTTGCTATAGGAAATTCCTTGGCGCAGATGTGCACTGCGGAACTGATGAGCGATAAAGGCTGCTTCTTCGGCACCTGATCTAAAGCGATGAACCTGTACTTGCCCCGCATTTTCATTGCCACAACTGCGTTTGCGAGTAACAGGTGAGCCCTTCATATTTTTTGCAAAATTAATACCAACATCAAAGATGCTCGATGAACTTCTAAAGCCTGTATTTAAAACAATCTCTTTAACGCGGTATGGATCAAGGGCTGCAGATAAACCATCGGGATCTGCACCGCGAAAGCGCCCTACAGCAGAATCTGCATCAGCGCAGATAATTACGTCGTTACCAGCAATTATTGCTAGAAGGGCGCGCTGTGCTGGATCACTTTCCTGAAACTCATCGACCATAATGGTTGTAAATCGCGCACGTAAGTTTGCAAGTACGTCAGGATTATTGTGAAGATGCAATGCGGCACGAGAAACTAATTCAGATGGGTCAATACGCATTTTGGCATCAGTTGCACTAATTTCGCGCATCACCATCGAATTCAAATAGCGCTTCCAGAACTGTGCTGCCGCAAACCAATACTTTTCATCTTCTGCTTTACCAAGGGCGGCAAGTTGATCGGCATTGATACCGCGCTCTGATGCACGCAAGATTAAATCGCGAAGTTCGCGTGCAAATCCATTTGTTGTTAGGGCTGCATGCAAATCTTCTGTCCATTCTTTATAGCCAGCTTCAATGTCACCTTGTAAGAGTTCTTTGATGTAGCTTTCTTGTTCAGGACCACTTAGTAAAATTGGTTCGGGATCATCTTTAGCTTTCATCTTGACGATTGAAAAAGCTAGTGAGTGAAAAGTACGAGCAAGAGGTTCAAACATTGTTTTTGTTGTTCGAAGTGCAATTGCATCACGTAGTTCGGATGCGCGTTCGCGACCAAAGGTAAGTAGCAAAATCGAATCTGGGTTTTGCCCTTCAGCAATTCGTGCAAGGGCTGCTTCAACTAAAACCGTTGTTTTACCCGTACCCGGTCCACCACTAATTACTAACGGTGAGCCACGATGCGTAACTGCGGCTAACTGATCAGGTGCGAGTGCAGGCGTAGCTTTAGGCGCACTAGGTGCAACGAGGTTAAAGGGCTGCTTACTCACAGTGACAATTCAACCCTAGAGGGCTGACGAAACTGGCTTTATGCGTTGAGGTTGGCCTTCTTCTGACGGGCCGTTGTACGGGCACGCTCGTCACCATCAAGAACAACCTTGCGGATACGAACAACTGCTGGCGTAACTTCTACACACTCATCTTCGCGGCAGAACTCAAGGGCGCCTTCCATGTTGAGCTTCTTAGGCGGAATCAAACGCTCTGATTCATCAGTTCCTGAAGCACGCATGTTAGTAAGTTTCTTTTCGCGAACACAGTTAACGTCCATGTCATCGCTACGTGAATTCTCGCCAATAACCATACCTTCGTACACTTCATCGCCCGGTTCAACGAAAATTGTTCCGCGATCTTGTGTTCCATACAGTGCATAAGAAGTAACAGTTCCCATACGGTCTGAAACAAGTGAACCTGTTCCGCGAGTACGGATATCGCCATACCAAGGTTCGTAACCATCAAATACGTGGTGTAGCAAACCAGTTCCGCGAGTTTCAGTTAAGAACTCGGTACGGAAACCAATAAG
>CAFBQM010000050.1_pt1 | contig 9195 bp, 13 predicted proteins | sample 7269981 | NCBI WGS metagenome assembly CAFBQM01 (sample SAMEA6814182, study PRJEB35770) | uncultured Actinomycetes bacterium | biome: Freshwater; feature: Freshwater reservoir; material: water | place: Czech Republic | collected 2016-11-09 | depth 30m m
ATGAATTTAGAAGTAACACCATCTGTTTTTAAGAAGGATATCCATACTGCGTATCCGATTGGGTAAAACAATAACGAGGCAACGACAAGAAAGGCCGGAAGTGCGGCAAATAATCCAGTTCGTTGCTTTTGTCGAGTTAACGACCCAGGACGCGAACTATTTTTTCGCCTGCCTGTGGAAGTTGGCCCCTGTGTGGGGCCAACTTCCACTACTGCAGGTGAGGTCATTCGTGACTATTGCTTATTCTCGGTAAGTGAAGCTTGTAACTGTTTCACTGCATCGGCTGGAGTTGTTTGGCCGAGTGCTACTGAGGCATTTAACTTGTAGAACAAGTCATTTGTTGGTCCAGGCATGATGTTGTCAAATGGATAAACCTGAGGGTTCTTTGCAACATCTTTAGCTTGCAACTTAAGCAATGGATTTACAATCACTGAAGCATCGGCGTTCACATGATTTGATGGCTCAGTCTGAGTGATCTTTACATACATATCGATGGTCTTAGCTTGCATTAAGTATTTAACAAACTTAATTGCCTCGGCCTTATTCTTGCTGTACTTAGTAACTGAAACAGCTACGTTTGTTCCTCCAGCAAGAATTTTCGGATACTTAGATCCACTTAGTTGTGGAATTGCAAAAGTTCCTGCATTTGCACCTAAGGCTTTAAAGATTGGGTCGTTATCCCATCCACCATCAATGATCATTGCGCCCTTTCCAGCAAGGAAGCCATTTAGTCGATCTCCTTGACCAGCAGTAGTTGCATCGGCATTAGTGACTCCAGATGTATATAGGTTCTGGTAACCCTGATACGCCTTAATCATTGCAGCAGAGTCAATCTTTGTCTTGCCTGTGTACATGTCATAGAAAGCGTTAGGTCCTAGTTGGCCACCAACTAATGAAGCGATAACCCAAGCTCCTGTGTAACCTTCAAGGTTTGTCTCCCAGATTGGAGTTTCAACGCCTGCATTTTTAAGTTTCTTTGCAAGAGCGAGAAATGATTCCCAAGTCTTTGGGGGATTAGTCATATCAATATTGTTTGCAGCCATTACTCGCTTGTCATAGAAGACATAGAAGTAAGAGCCAGCGCCGTATGGCATCGCAAGAAGTGGACCAGTTGGGTCATAGCCCGCACGAACTGTTCCAGTTCCCTTGACTAGTGCCAACTCTGCTTTTGTGAAGTACTTATCGAGTGGCTCTAAAAATGCCGCGAAAGAAAGTGTATTTCCACCAGCAAAGCCAATTTTGATATCTGGTCCATTTTTAGCGATGGATGCAGCCTTAAATTGTGTATCTGACACTCCGCCATCAATTTCAGAGATATCGATAGTTACATTTGGATTCAATTTTTCATACGCTTTTTTAGCTTTATAAATGAATGAGGTTTTGGTATCTAGTGCACCATTTGTTAAGTGCCCCATTAAACCTGGATCCCATACCTTGATTGTTACTTTTTTGGCTGCAGCATTTGCACTAGTGGCATACCCACCCAATGAAAATACTAAGGCGCCAGCGCAAATAACGCTTAACGCCTTACCTATTCTGCCTTTGATCATCGTTGACCTCTCCTCTTAGTTAGTATTTCGTGACGTGCCATGAATTACCATCGATTCCACATTTGTCGATGATCTTGTGCCCATGCATATGCTGCGACCGTCCAACCTTGAATCATTTGTGGTGGTTGGACAATTCGATTAAAACCGCTTCCGAAACCATCGGCAGCGCCTTCAATATCTATGACTTCAGAGCTAACCCAGCCATGTAAGGGGGCATCGCTTCGAAGCAGTTCGGGAAATCCTCCGATAGATTCAATTGCTGCAACAGTTCGTCCGATTAAAGCCGTTGCTTGTGGCAAGAAGCCATGACGTAACAATCCTCGCCCAGCAAATATGCCATCCATCGGCCAAGCCGAACCAGTGTGATAACCGCCCGGACGATATGAAGGATGATTGCTTGAAAGAGTTCGCAATCCCGCTGGCCCCAACAACTGCGAATCAGTTAAGGCAGTAGCAATGACCATTCGATACATTTCCCAGTCAGGCCCATCAAATATTGCAGAGTCTAACAATCGTCCCTGGTTACTTGCTTGAGAGTCCAAAGGAATTTGTTTGCCATGGATATCGCGCTCGGTTGCAAGTGCAAAACGATCTCCTAGCCACATATGTTCAATTAACTTCAAACGCACCTTGTGAGCCATCTGAATAAGCTCATCACCATTGAGTGGCCAATCTAAATATGGTCGAAGTAGATATAACTGCGCCGCCCCAACGAGTGCATCAAATACTTCTGCGCCAGTTTCAATAGATGAGAGCGAACCGTCTCCAGCTAAAGTTCCATCGGCGTGCATGTATGAATCCCCAGAATCTTTCCAATATTGGTTCCTTATGCCCTGTGGATTAGAGCGCTTTGATTCAATAAGTGATGAAGGAGTGTTGAGTCGAGAGAGAATCCACTTAGTCGCTAGCACTGCGCGTTCACCTACAGTTTTATTACCCAGTTGAATATCGAGCAAACCTGGCTCTTCAAGTGCCTCTTTAGAAAGTGCCTTTAACCATAATGGTGTGCTATCAACCGAACCGTAATAAGGAAAAGACCACCCTTCCTTTTCCATTATTTCACGAGCTCGCTCATCTCCTGGATCACGCACTTCGTGTGCAATGCGTCCAGGTTCTTCTTCACTCTGTGCTACAAAATTTTCACCTTGTGCTTCACCCAGTGCGCAGATAACTCCACGACGAAGTCCCGGAACTCGCGCTCCAAGAAAGTCGGCAATAATTAATGAATCGCGACCAAAGAGGCATCTAAAAAGATTTTGTTCACCGACCCCCCGGTGGTGATCAAAAGGAATAGATGCATAGGGGATAAGCCAAGGTCCGCGGTAGGCAAGTGTCCAGGGGATAACTGTTTCTAGTGGTGGGCGAAAACGTGGATCAAAAACAGGATCACTTGGCGAGAGGATTAAACGACGCGAAATAACGGTCTCGCCGTTTTTGATATCCGTATCTGACACAACTGACCTCTCATGTAAGGCGTGGGGGAAGCCGTTTTATGAGTGTATTGATGTAAATTTTTCATTACAAGGACATCCAGCAATGTAATTTATTTATTACATACTACGTTGTTGAGCGCAAAATCAGCTCAGGTTTTAACTCTTCTCGCACCGGTGCGTTGCTATGCTCATGCGCTCGCAGTATCTCGACAGCGCGGCGCCCGCTGGCATCCAGGTGGGTACGAACCGTTGAGATTGCCAACTGTCCGGCCGAATCGCAGTCACCATAGCCAATCAACAGCAGATCTTTGGGTATAGAAATTCCTAATTCGCGCGCAGCCACATATACCGAGATTGCCAACAAGTCGCTGTCGGCAAAAACGGCGTCAATCTTCTTTTTACTTTTCAGCAGTTTTCGAATCTCTACGCCAGCTACTTGTGAGAGTGGGTCCACTAGGAGCTCGACACTGGCCGCTCTTTTCTCTGGCAGTAGCCGTTCTCTAAAAGATTTCAACCGTATACCGGGATTTATATCTATTGCAGAAGGTCTGGCTCCCAAAAAAAGCACATTCGTTGCACCGCTTTTGTTGAAATAATCTGCAGCAAGTTCACATCCCTTTTTCTCCGATGTAAGAACTCTAGAAAAACGTGAATCGTCGATATCTATGAGGACAGTTGGTAATTCAAAACGTTGAACATTCATGGCAACTTCTTCGTGAATTGGCACACCAGAGAAAATTAACCCCTCTATCCGTTTCGTAGCCAGTAATTTTCTAACATAGTCAACTGAACTTTTTGAGTCTGCGACATCATGCACGATGAGTTCGTGGGGCCATGCTCGAAGTGCATTGGAAATTCCACGAAGTCTTTCTGTTCCACCCTGGTGGTTGAATAGTTGAGTGAAAACGGCAATTCTTGCAATTGAGAGATCACGTTCAAGAATTCTTGGTGCCTTATAATGAAGGGCAGCCGCTGCTTGTCGCACCAAAGTAACGGTTTCGGGCTTGAGCAGTTCAGGATTAGAAAAGCATCGAGAAGCTGTTGCAATACTCACTTGGGCATATGAGGCAACTTGGGCCAAAGTTGCCCGCTTACTCATCTGCTCTCACAGAACCAGCATAATTACGAAAATTGCAAAAGGAAACCCCGCACGCACCACGATCAATACCCCCACCAGGGGATGTGGTGAGGGTGGTTGTTAAGTAGCTTAAAAAATAATGTCAGTGCCAAGTAGTACCTTGCAAACAGGAGGTAACAAATGGCACAAATTCCAATAATAGGCTCCGAAGGCAAACCGATCTTGTATGCCTACTTAGACGATGAAGGGCTGCACTTTCAGTTTGAGTACTACGGCGACGGCGAGAATTCAATGGATTATGAATTCATTCACACCGTAGCTCCATCAGATTATGCATCCATTGCACACAGGTTCGGATTGAATCCGACTACCGAGATCCTCACCATCATCCAACAGATTACAGATATGGGTAGGGGAGAAGAGCTCAAGACAGCTCTTACCGATAAAGAGATCACGAACGAGTTTTTTAGCTGGATGAGTTAAATAGACTGAAAGCATGTGTAAGCAGAATGGTCGAACTGATGAGACCCCTTAGCTCCTCATAATTTCAATTGCCGTATGCAGTGGGCGCAGTAACTTAGTAGTTACTTTTGCTTCCTTAAGAACCTCATACATTGAATCGTAATACCAAAGAATGAGTTCCTTATTGGTTTCCTTATCAAAACGCTCCCATACCTCATCACCGATTTCTTGAAAATCGGTGGCAATGGCGCGTGCATTGTGCGTTTTATCAGCAGCGGTAACAAGGAGAGTGTCTGCATCAGCTGACTTCATGTGATCGATGTGGGCCAGCTTTCGCACAATCCAACTCTCTTTTTTACTTTGATCAACAACTAAGGAATCACTACACCCTCTAACAATTCCGGCAACTCTAGCTCCAAATTGAGAAATGATTTCGGCTAAACGTTCCTCACCGCCACAATCTTCAGCAACATCATGTAATAACCCTGCAATCGCCTGCTCTTCATCACCTCCGGCTTCTAGCACTAGGGCGGCAACTCCAAATGGGTGACTGATATATGCGATATTAGTTGATTTCCTAACTTGGTCTTTGTGCCACTTTGTTGCATAAGCCATGGCATCAAAGAAACGTTCTGATAAAAACACGTGCGGAGTTTGTTTAGTGCTCATTTTTCTCCTTTTTTTGGCCGAATAAGTTTCGTCCTCTTCTTAATAACTCTTTTTTCCCATGCACCAACTGAGCCGCGAGGGCGAACAGGGTCATAGACCTTAAAATCTCTATCTGCAAATTTGCTCAAAATATGGCGAGCGACGCTTTCTACGCTTCCTTCCTTAATTTCAGACCACTTGCCATCACGATCACCGGTGGTGAATGTCCAGCCGATATTATTAATAGTGAGTAGTAGCTCATCGTTAAGGTACAAAGTAAACTCCGCATTATCGCCCAAGGCTTGTATTCGAAGTTCTGCATCTGGGAAGCCGTCCCCAATCAAGTTGGCCACTTGTGCATAAGAGGGCATGTACTCCGGCATTTTTGTATCTATCCATAGATTCAATTTTGACCAACTTTCGGATTAGGAATATCAACTGGCCGAATGACGAAATTAGGTCGTGACTTTCTTTCGACCAACTCTTGAAAATGATCCGGAGCTTTCCCATGGCTCAAGGCCCATTCATCATCAGGCCAGGCCCACATCCATTCGACTTCAACAATCTTGAGCAAATCTAAAATAGTTGGCAATGAAATCTTTACGACATGGTCAAGAGGATTTTCACCAAGGCGTAAAGGGATTGTCTCGCAGGCTAAACACCAGGAGGTTTGACACTTCAACTTTCCTGCATTTAGTCGTGCTTCCATGAACTTATATACCGCTGCTAGCTTTTCTACCCCTTCTATTAATCCAACGAAGGAGCTTCCTATGATTGCAACGTTTCTTACTTTGACAATTCTTTCTGGTGTGAGTTGATTTTCTCCAAGGACTTGCATTATTTCATCGTGTAATTGCTCTGAATACACATCAATTTCCTGTGGGCTCAGATCCAAAATATTATCTGGAATTGCAAATAAGAATTTCTTAGAGCTAGCGGCATTCATTTCAGTCATATTCCACCCCCTATGAAATTAAAGATATCAGGCACCACTGACATTGTGGGAAGAGATTGAGGGGCCGCGTAGTGGTAGTAGTTAGAACTTGCGATACCACCAAATTTGTCAGTGCTCATCTATATCCTGCTTATGTAGGCAGAGATAAAGGGGATGCACATGGAAATTAAGGCTATTTTAGATGTTGACATGATCGCACTGGAATCAGGTGACAAACTCACCTTGATGCTCGACCTCACGGCTCCACAAAATCCTTTGGCAGCAAATCGGCCAGGGCAAGCAGTTCAGATTGTTCTAGATCGCTCAGGCTCGATGGATGGGCCTCCTCTTGATGCGGCTAAGGGCTCACTACTAAAACTCATAGATCGATTAGCACCGGAAGATTCCTTTGGTCTGGTGGCATTTGATGATTCTGCACTGGTGATTGCGCCAATGCGCACAATGGCTGATCACGACATCCATGCACTGCGTAGGGCAATTGCAGATATGTATACCGGTGGTTCAACTGATATCAGTGCAGGGTATTTATTGGGCCTGCGTGAATTAACCAGAACCGCTGCAGGCGGTGGTTCAACCTTGTTATTAATTTCAGACGGTCATGCCAACGCTGGTGAGAAAGACCCAAAATTCTTTTCAGATGTGGCCAGTAAATCTGCAACTCAGAACGTAACAACATCAAGTATCGGATTAGGCGTTGGATACGACGAAAGTATTTTAGAAGCTTTAGCACAGGGCGGCGGCGGAGCTCACCGCTTTGCTGGCTCCATCGATGAAGCAATTGGGGCAATTGCGGCAGAAGTTGATGACTTATTAGACAAGTCAATCGTTAACGCCGTATTGCGCTTTACTCCTACCGATGCAATTGCAGGTGCACCATCCATTGAGATCTTGCAAAGATTGCCATATTGGATGGATGGTCCAACCTATGTGCTGCAGTTAGGTGATTTGTTTAGTGGTGAAAATCGCCGCTTTGTAATCGATATAGATGTGCCCGGTATTGCAGCGTTAGGACTATGCACGATTGCTGATATCACAATCGAATATTTGAACTTAGCTGATCGCCAAGAAATCTCGGTGTCACTGCCAGTCAACGTTAATGTCGTGCCTGGAGATGTTGCCGCAGGTCGGATTGCAGATCCCGTAGTACGAGCAGAGCGTTTAATTATTGGTGCGCAAAGTGCAAAATCGCTTGCAAATAATGAACTTCGTGAAGGCAAAGTTGTTGAAGCATCCAATCGACTTAAGGGCATGGCAGCGGGACTTCGCCTCGAAGCAGATAAAATCATTGAAGATAATCCGCGAACAACTGATTCAAAGGCTCGCATCAAGGCCGAAGCCGATGAAATGGATCTACTCGCAAAAACTGCAGAAGAACATGAAATTCTTTATTCATCTAAACGTATGACGGAATCCTTTTCACGGGGGAGTCGTAGCAAAAATGATCGAAATATCGTTGACCCCAACCTACCCAAGGACCCAAATAATCCCTGGGCTAATTACTAAAGAGGTTGCTCTGCCTCAAAGTAATTCAGGCAAACCACTCCACCTGCAAGCCCCGCACACCAAAATAGGGTTCTCTTCTTTGTCGAAATCATCGCCCGGATCTTTCTCGGGCATAACTCTTTGAAGGGTTCCCACCTGTCCACATTTGGGGCAAGTAAGCGAGTTAATTCTTTCCCGTTTCTTAACTCGTTCTTCGATTCCAGCCATGTGCTCGACTAAATGGTGCTGTGCTGCAATGGCCTGTAGGCGAAACTTTTCCCTTTGCTCATCATCAAAACCTGGATTTAGGGTCAGCTTTTGAAACTTCTTAACCTGACTATCAAGGTAATGCAGATCCCAAATGCCCATCAGTCTTTAAACCTTTCTCCACATGAATTGCACTGGTAGAAGCGCTCTGTCGTTACGTATTTCTGATCCACATCATTGCTTCTACACATAGGACATTGCTTATTTGCTGTATTTCCCATCATCTATTTTCCTTTCTTTTCAAATATCACTGGCCCACAGATCTTGTTATGAGTCTTCACAAATGACTTAGCATCCATGTTTTTAATCTCAACTTGATAATCACCGCACTGCTGGCAAATTACCGTCCATAGATAATCATTCAATTCATCGTTATAGTTGAAGTTAATGATGAGAGCTACGGTTTCACCTTTAAGTGAAGGCAATCCCACATGGCCTCGCACCATCTGAATCTGCTCTAATTCAATACCATCCAGCTTTTTCTGAACATTTTTGGATATAACAACCGCTATCTCTTGATCAGATGTTCCATTTTCATGCAGAACTAGTCCACAGGTGCAGTGATCAGCATTTTCGCCACTGAGGTAGTGAAAGTGATGGCCTTGTTTTTGCCATCTCTTCAAGTTGGCGTAATGCAACCAAACTTTAAACTTGCCGTATTTCTGCATAGCCGGCGCGGAGTGTTGTGCCGCTTTTAGCTCGCGCAGCTGCACTTGAGTAACGGAAACATCTTCGTAACTGATTGTGAAACCAACTTCAAATAAAGCTTTTTCTTCAGACACCTCTTCCCTCCTGATCTTGCTCGGTTAACGTATTAGGGGCAACTGACAAATCAGTCTTTGCCCCAGATTCTCCATAGACGGCGATGCCGTGTGCATGGAGAGCTCTTAGAAGATCTACTTCCTCAAGAAATGAAACAGTCGATACCCACCCGCAGGCACAGATAGCCTGAAAGTAGGTACCTTCAACATCGAAAACAGCGTTTGCATGTTCATTAGCCATCGCAAAACCAGGCCCTTACTGGGCTCTTAAATGAAAAGAGACCCGCTACTTCCGGCGGTGTCTTTCATCGCCGGCAGGTCTTCCTTTAGGACCACCGTACGCGGATCGAGCTGCGCGGCTTGGTACTAAGCAAGCTAAAGGGCTTATCGCTTAGTTCTTAACCTAAAGAAAAGGTAGCACGCAAAGTTGCAGACACAGTTGCCTTTATGGATGCCGGACTAATTGTGGAGTCTGGCGCGCCAGATCAAATTTTAGATCATCCTCAGCATGAACGTACAAAGTCATTCTTTTCAAAGGTCCTGTAACCCTTCGGCATTA